>Ga0209201_1001034_pt1 | contig 34393 bp, 25 predicted proteins | sample AD_UKC055_MetaG_FD_184411 | JGI IMG/M metagenome (GOLD analysis project Ga0209201, IMG submission 184411) | Active sludge microbial communities of municipal wastewater-treating anaerobic digesters from USA - AD_UKC055_MetaG (SPAdes) (version 2) | ecosystem: Engineered > Bioreactor > Anaerobic >... | reverse complement strand
TGCAGCCCGGCGATGTACCGGCTACCTGGGCTGATGTTTCCGACCTCGCGGCCGACTTCGGCTACCAACCCTCCACACCCGTAGAGGAGGGCATCAGAAGGTTTGTGGAGTGGTACAGGGGGTACTTCTAATTTTTAAGAAAAAATAATCATTTAAGGGATGAAAAAAGTTTTAGTGATTTCCAATTTAGGACGACATTTCAGGTTTTTTGGTCAATATGATTATAAAGTTTTGTTGGATTTAGGTTTTGATGTCCATATTGCTGCAAATTTCGAAGAAAAAATTGACAATTTTGACGACACTAGAGTTATTAAACATCAAATTGACTTTAAAAGAAACCCTTTTAATTATAGAAATCTTTATGCTTACTTCCAATTAAAGAAATTGTTTAATTCTCATTTTTTCCAAATTATACAAACACAGTCACCATCTGGTGGATTTTATTCAAGATTCGCTGCAGTAAGAACAAGAAGAAAGGGTTCAAAAGTAATATATACTGCCCATGGTTTTCATTTTTACAAAGGAGCACATATTGTTAATTGGTTTACTTTTTTTGTTATTGAAAAGTTATTGGGTTATTTTACAGACTGCTTAATTACTATAAATAAAGAAGATTATTTAACTGCAAATAGATTTAAATTAGCTAGAAATGTTAGATTTATTCCAGGAGTAGGTATAAATTTGAGCAAGTTTCAAAACAAACAACAAAAAGATTTGATACGTACCAAATATAATTATAATATTAACGATTTTATATTAATTAGTGTTGCTGAATTAAATAATAATAAAAATCAGGAGATGCTTATAAATGTAATACTAAGATTAAAAGAAAAGATAAATAATATTGTTCTTATTTTAGTTGGAAATGGTAAAAATTATGAAAAGTATTTTAAACTTATAAAAAAATATGAGTTAGAAGATAATGTAAAACTATTAGGTCAAAGAAATGATATACCTGAACTTTTAAGTTTGTCGGACATATTTGTTACGGCATCTAGGCGAGAGGGGTTGCCTGTTAGTGTAATGGAGGCAATGGCAGTTGGATTACCTATAGTAGCAACAAATTGCAGAGGAAACATTGATCTTGTTATTAATAATGAAAATGGTTATGTAGTAAATATTGATGATGTTTCGAGTTTTGCCGAGAAAATTGAAACATTATACTCTAATAAAGAGTTAATAAATTTATTTGCATCGAAAAGCATTGAGTTAATAAAAAAGTTTGATATTAAGAATGTTTCACAAGAAATGAAATCTATTTATAAACAATATACGTAGAAATGAAAAGGATTTTACATATACTTAGTACAAATACTCTTTCTGGTGCAGAAAATGTAGCAGCAGATATTTGTATGATGTTTAGGGATGAATATGAGATGGCTTATTGTTCACTTGATGGACCAATAAAGGACTCTTTGTGTGATAGAGGTGTGAATTTTATCCCTTTAAAAAAGTTAAATGTTTTAGGGTTAAGAGAATGCTTGAAAACCTTTAAACCCGATATAATTCATGCACACGATATAAGGGCTTCGGTTTACGCCAGCTTTATTTCTTTCAATATTCCTGTTATATCTCATTTGCATGGTAATCAGAAAGCGATGAGAAAAATTTCAATAAAATCAATTTTATATTTAATATCTACTTTTAAAGTAAAGACAATAATTGCAGTATCCGATAGCTGTATAAATGACTTTGTTTTTAAGAGAATTATTAAAAGGAAAGCAGTTGTAATTAAGAATGTTATTCATCTGAAAAGACTTGAAATATTGATGGATAAAGATGAAGAGAATTATAATTTTGATTTTGTTTTTTTGGGTAGATTAAGTTATCCGAAAGATCCAAAACGAGTAGCGTTAGTCGCATCAAATGTTTTGAAAAAATGCTCTTTTGCAAAATTTGGCGTAATTGGAGATGGTGAATTGCAAAAAGAAATGATAAACGTTTTTGAGGAACAAAATGTAATTGATAGAGTTGTATTCACCGGGAAATTGCCCTACCCTTATAAAGCACTAAAATCTGCCAAGTGTTTGTTAATGTGCTCAATTTACGAAGGATTACCAATTGCTGCTCTAGAAGCTATGGCGCTTGGAGTGCCTGTCGTTAGTACACCTGTTGATGGAATAAAGGATTTGATTATTAATAACCAAACTGGTTATTTATCTAATGATAATATAGAATTAGAAAATCATATTATTGATTTAATAACTAATGAATTATTATATAAGAAAGTGAGAAGGAATATTTATGGGAAAATAAAATTAATTAATAATGAGTCCTATTTCAAAATGAAATTAAATGAGTTTTATGTCAAATATTAAGATAAGAAATTCAATTGTTTTTAATATAGAGAATATAATTAATATTATATTTTGTTTATATTTATTATCTTTATTTTTCTTTAGTGAAAGATCTGGGATGACTATTTATAGTAACTTAATAGCATTAATCCTGATTATAAATGTTTTATTCTATTTTATTATTAATAGAAAAGAAATTAAAGTGAATTTAGCTTTAATTTTAAACATTATTTTTGTTTTATTTTCATTTTTATCTTTAACATGGGCTTTAGATAGTAATTTAGTTCTAGTTAAATCTATTACATTATTTATTTTATTATGTTTATCTATTCTGTTATATAATTATATTGATGATTATAAAAAATTAAGAAACCTAATGTTTAGTTTCTTAATTTATGGTTTTGTCGTTGGTATATATTTGATTTTTAGTTATGGATTAGAATATTCTTATGATGTTAGATTTGGTCAGGATCTAGGTAATCCGAATTATATTGCTATATCGTTAAGTTTATCTTCAATATTTTCTTTTTATTATTTTTTAAAATATAGGAGGGTTAGATTCTTATTCTTATTATTATTTTTAATATTTATAATAATTTTAACAGGTTCTAGGAAATCACTAATTTTCACATTATTTAATTTAATTTTTATAATCTTTTTGATTAATAGAAAGAATGTTAAAAAAATTTTTAAAGTATTTGTTATATCTGTATGTTTGATTTCTATTTTTATTTTTTTAATTTTTAAGATTGATTATTTCTATCAATTTATTGGTAAAAGATTTGAGCCTATATTCATGTATTATAATAAAGAAACTGTTGAAAAATCTTTTGAATATAAAAATACTTATGAAAGAGTTAAAATGATAAAATTTGGTTTTAATAAATTTTTAAGTAAACCATTTATTGGATACGGAATCGATAACTATAGAGTACTTTATAATCATGATTATAAAATTAAAACTTATTCACATAATAATTTTATTGAATTGCTTGTTGGATTAGGCATAATTGGTTTTATATTTTTTTATACTATTCTATTTGTTGTTTTAACAAATATTATACGTTCTAGTTATTATTCGAACGATAAACTTTTAGCTTACACTTTATATTCTGTCATTTTTTCATATGTATTTATTTTTTCATGGATGATAATCTATTACGATAGTAAGTGGTATACAATTATTCTTACTTTTTCTCTTTCATATATTAAGATTAATAATATGAATATTATTAATAAATGAATTAATTAAATTTTAATTTAGTATTTTAGTTTAATATACAAATAAAACCAATAATTATTATATTGTTTTAAATAATATTTATGAGTATAATTTATAAAAGTAATAAAAAAAAAGATATTCTTTTTGTTTTACCCTCATTATCAGGAGGTGGAGCAGAAAGAGTTACAACTAACATTATAAATTTAATTAAAAAAAATAATTTTAATATAAATATTTTATTAATTAACAACATCGGCCCATTTAAAGATTTGATTTTTGATAATAATATTAACATTATAAATCTGAATAAAAAACATGCAAGAACTTCCTATTTTAAATTAGTAAAAATAATTAATACTATAAAACCTGATATAGTTTTTTCCACACTTCAACATGTTAATATTCTTTTACTAATATTTAAAAGATTATATAAAAGTAAGCCGAAACTTATAATTAGAGAAGCCAATACACCAAGTCAATTTATGGGAAATTTAAATTTATTTAAAAAGAAATTATTTTTATTTCTTTTAAAAACTCAATATAAGAAAGCCGATTTAATAATCGCTCAATGCGATGAAATGAGAGATGACATTATTAGTACTTATAAATTAAATAATGTAGATAATGTTATTACAATATATAATCCTATAGATGTTAAATTTATTAAAAATAAATCTACTGATTTTAATCCCTTTAATGATACTTATGTGAACATTGTGTCAATAGGAAGATTAACTTATCAAAAAGGTTTTGATATTTTATTGAAGTCTATAAGCATTGTAAGGGAACTATATCCTAATGTATTTTTAACAATAGTTGGTGATGGAGAGTTAAGAAATTATCTAATCCGTTTATCTAATGATTTAAATATTCAAAATAGTGTAAATTTTGTTGGATTTCAAAATAACCCCTACCCATATATTAAATATTCCGATTTATATGTACTTTCTTCTCGTTGGGAAGGTTTTCCTAATACTTTACTAGAAGCTATAACTTTGAATAAAAAAGTTGTGTCAACTAATTGTAAGAGCGGTACATTTGAAATACTTAATGATTATGAAAATGGGATTATTGTTAAAACTGATGATCCTGTTTCTTTAGCTGAAGGTATTATTTCTTCAATAAAAAAAGAAATTAAGTATTCCGAAAAGTATAAAAAGTACGATGCAACTATAATAGTTAAAGAATTTGAAAAATATTTTTTAAATAATATTAATTGTAAAATCACTAATCTTCACTAATTACATAAATTATTTTTATGATATTAGAATTGTTAAAATTTATAATTTAATAATTATTTTTTATAAATTTGAAATAAAGTTTATATCAACGTTTTGAAAAATTATTGATATCTAAACTTAAAGTTACTATAATTGGATTACTGACTCAATTTTTTACTTAAAATATTTTTTTATGAATGATAGACTAATAATATTAACTGATTCTAATTCAAATTTTTTAATCTCATTTAATGGAGGTTATTATCACTCAATGGATTTATCAAGGGTTAAGCAAAGATTTATTGAATACGGTTTTCAAGTTGATATTGTTAAATTTTCTGATTTAAACTTTTATGATAATTTTTTAAATGTTTTTATACTATACCATACAACAGAAGATACTGGTCAATTTTACAAAAGATATATAGAAGATATAATTTTTTACCTACAACTTAAAGGTGCTATTGTTTTACCAGAATATAAGTATTTAAAAGCTCATCATAACAAAGGGTTTATGGAGTTACTTCGTAAAACTTTCCGTAATGAAGAATTAAAAACTATTGATTCATACTATTATGGAAACTCGGATGATATTAGTCCGAATATTTATGATTACCCTCTTGTTGTGAAGCAGGTTTCTGGTGCTGGCAGTTCGGGTGTTTTACTTGCTAAAAATCGTTTTGAGTTAACGAAGGTTTTAAAAAGAATTAGCCAAGGATATATGTTTGAGAATGTTTTAAATATTCCTATCTACTTTGTCAAAAATATAATAAAATTGTTTTTTAACAAAATTTATCCAAATAAACATATGTCAAATGTTAATAAAATCAATAGACCTTTTATTGTTCAAAATTTTATAAGAAACTTACCTGGTGATTATAAAGTTCTTTATTTTGGTGGATAATACTATACTTTATACCGTAGCAATAGAAAAAATGATTTTAGAGCAAGTGGAAGTGGTATTTTCTCTGATGTACCTGATAGCGTTATCGAGCCTTTATTAAATTTTTGCAAACTTGTTGTTAATGAAATTGATTTTCCCATCATTGGTATGGATATTGGTTTTGATGGTAATAGGTTTCATTTAATCGAGTTTCAAATGATTCATTTAGGACCAATAACATTAGAACGATCAAGTTATTATCACTATTATTCCGACAGTAAATGGTGTAAAGTTCAAGGAAAATCTGTTCTTGAGGAAGAATTTACACGAAGCATTACTGAATTTATTAATTTAACTTATCATAAACTTTAATTAAATGGCTTCTATAATAATTGGAGGCGATTTTGCCCCTACACCTTCTAATTACTCTTTTTTTGAGAAAGGCGATGTAATTTCATTATTAGGAAATGAACTCTATGAAATACTTCAAAATGCAGATTTCAGAATTTTTAATCTTGAACTACCAATAACAAATTCAAATAGTAAGATATTTAAAAACGGTCCTAATTTAAAAGCTCCAACAGCTATTACTAAAGGTTTAGAATATTTAAATCCTTCTGTACTTACTCTTGCTAATAATCATATTATGGATTATGGTAAAGAAGGTTTAACTGACACTTTTAATGAGTTAAATGCCTGTAATATTAAATATTGTGGAGCGGGAAATGAGCTAAGAGAAGCTTCTAAACCTTTGATATTAGTTAAAAATAATATCAACATCGGAATTTTTGCTTGTGCTGAGCATGAATTTGGAATTGCTACTGATGCTGAGTGTGGTGCAAATCCTTTTGATCCTTTAGAAACTCCCGATCAAATAGCTAAGTTTAAGACTAAATGTAATTATCTAATAGTAATTTATCATGGTGGTAAAGAGCATTATAGATACCCTTCACCTCAATTACAAAAAAATTGTAGGAAATTGGTTGAGAAAGGTGCTAATTTGGTAATTTGCCAGCATAGCCATTGTATTGGCGCTTTTGAGCAATTTGGCGGAGGAACCATAGTGTATGGTCAGGGTAATTTTATTTTCGATTATCTAGAGCATGAATGTTGGCAAACATCGTTATTTGTTAAGGTGGTTTTTGATGAAAATTTATTTTCTGTCGATTACATACCTATTGTTAAATATAAAAATGTTATTCGTAAGGCAAATATGGAAGTTGGAAATGAAATTATCAAGCAATTTTATGAACGTTCCAAAAAAATAATAGATCCAAATATTGTCAAAAATTTATATAAAACATATTCCTATAACAATATTGATAATTACTTAAGAATTTTTTCTGGATTTGGCAAATGGATTAGCAGATTTGATCGATTTATATTTAGGGGTTTCTTATTAAGATTAATTTATAAAAGTAGAAAAAGGTTAATAATTCAAAATTTTATTGAATGTGAGGCACATAGGGAGTTAATAATTGAAGGGCTTAAAGAAACAATGAGATTTGATGGGCGAAGAGATTGAAGGAAAATTTATTCATGGTGCAAAATGGTCAATTATTGCTGAAGTATCGGCTAAGATTATTGTACCTTTTACTAATATTATACTTGCGCGAATTATTTCGCCCGAGGCTTTTGGAGTTGTTGCTACGGTTACAATGATTGTGTCGTTCTGCGAAATGTTTGCTGATGCCGGATTTCAGAAATATTTAATTCAACATGAGTTTTCAAATTTAGAAGATAAGTACGAGTATGCTAACGTTGCTTTCTGGACTAATTTTTTTGTTGCATCATTTCTTTTACTTTTAATTATAATATTCAGGGATTGGTTGTCAAATTTGGTTGGCAATCCTGGAAAAGGAATGGTAATAGTTATTGCCAGTGCTCAACTCTTTATTACTGCATTTTCGAGCATTCAAATAGCTCTTTTTAAACGAGACTTTGACTTTAAAACACTTTTTTATTCAAGAATACTAACCGTAAGTATTCCATTTATTGTAACCATACCACTTGCTTTAGCAGGTTTAAGCTATTGGTCTTTAGTTATTGGCGGTTTAGCTAGCCAGCTGGCCAATGCTTTTATTTTAACAATAAAATCGAAGTGGAAACCCAAATTCTTCTTTGACTTTGATATATTTAAAAGTATGTTTTCGTTTAGTTCTTGGACATTGTTGGAATCTATTTCAATTTGGTTTACATCATGGATTGATGTTTTTATAATAAGCCAAGCGCTAACACAGTACTATCTTGGAATCTATAAAACTTCGACCATGTTGGTTAACGCAATAATGTCGCTAGTAGTTGCTTCAGTTGTACCTGTTTTATTTTCAGCACTTTCAAGGTTGCAGAATGAAAGAGAAAAGTTTATTGAACTATACTTCAAGGTTCAGCGATTTGTAGCTCTATTTGTGTTTCCACTGGGAGTTATTCTCTATTTTTATAGTGATCTAGCAACTAGAGTGATGCTGGGAGAGAAATGGATGGAGGCTAGTAAAGTTTTGGGGGTATGGGCTTTAACCAGTTCAATTATGGTAGTTTTTGGCCATTTTAGTAGCGAAGTTTACCGTTCATTAGGAAGGCCCAGATTATCCTTTTTAGCTCAGGTATTGCATTTAATCGTCCTTATTCCGGTATGTATTTTTAGCTCAGGTTATGGCTTTTGGCCATTGGTGTACTCCAGAGCTTGGGTTAGAATGGAGTTTTTGCTTGTACACATAGTAATAATGCAATGCTTTGTAGGCATTAGGTTTTGGGAGACATTGCAGAATGTTAAGCCCATGTTAATTGCATCAATTGCACTATTTTTGATTAATTTAATAATATTTTATTTTGTAAAACCAAGTTTAGGTTTTAGCTTTTTTTTCATGGTATTAACCTCTTTTATATATATTTTAATACTTCTGCTTTTTAAAAATGTAAGAATAGAATATCTAAGTATAGTAAAAAAACACATTAATACTTTTAATTCTATAAGAAATAAATAATATAACTTGAGTTTTATATATATTTTTTACTTTTTTAAATTGTATAAAGGAGCAATTTCCCGATGAAAATGCCTATCTCGAATCTATGGCTCAACAATAGCTGCGTTTGGTTATCTAAATCAATAAGAAAATTTTAAAAGTATTTGCATATCGCCGAAGATAGACTCAGATAAAATTAGCATTAATCAGAAAGAAAATAAATCCGCGTAAATCAGCGAAAAAAAAAGATTTCACGCAGATGGGCGCAGATAAAAGAACGCAGAAAGTTAATGTAAAGCAGAGGAAATCCGCGTAAATCTGCGAGAAAAAAGAAGATTTCACGCAGATGAACGCAGATAAAATCAGCGCCAATCAGCGAGAAAAGAAGAAGATTTCACGCAGATGGACGCAGATAAAAGAACGCAGAAAGATAGCGTAAGGCAGAGAAAATCCGCGTAAATCAGCGAGAAAAGAATAAGATTTCACGCAGATGAACGCAGATAAAATCAGCGCAAATCAGCGAGAAAATAAATCTGCGTAAATCAGCGAGAAATGGCAAAGAAAATTTTACGCAGATGGACGCAGAAAAAATCAGCGTAATTCAGCGAGAAAAGAATAAGATTTCACGCAGATGAGAGCAGAAAGGGACGCCACCACGAAAGCCTGTGGAAAACAAAATCTATTACCGAATAATCGTTGCGCAGCTTCCTCATTCTCCAGCATTGAAAATGTTTAAATATATGATTACATTTGACAATAAAGCTGAATGAACCGATGCGTTTGAACGAGTTTCAAATAGAAGTCATAAATAAACTTGCACGGAAGCATTTCGGTGAGGGCGCCACTGTTTACCTGTTCGGTTCGAGAGCAGACGAGGATAAAAAAGGAGGAGACATCGACCTGTTCATAACTAATAAGGAGGAAAAGAGATTGAATAGCGAGGCTAAAGTCCAATTTCTGGCAGAACTTAAGATAAAAATCGGTGACCGGAAAATTGATGTGGTTTTCGACAATGACTTTACCCGGCAAAAAGAAAATTTTTATAGAACGATTATTCGGGGTCGAGTAAAATTGTGATGAACTTTCAAGTAGCACAACTATGCAAAAACTATCGGAGAAGAGGGACAAGCTGATGGAAGCGGTTCAGCTGTGCACAATTCACAGCGAACGAATGAGTTTTGCCTGGGGAAAAATAAAAATGCATTTTCCTCTCGATAAGGAAAGATATGTGCATTTGCAACCCGAAGAGTTGAGCTATTTCGATCAGCTGATTTTTCGGTTTTCAAAACTTCAAGATAGCATGGGAGGGAAACTGTTTCCTGCAATTCTCGAAAATCTGGGGGAAGATGTGCGGGAACTGCCTTTTATAGACAGACTTACAAAACTCGAGGAGTTGAATGTGATACCCAGTGCCGACGAATGGATGGTGCTGCGTGAAACAAGGAATATCGTTACCCACGAATATCCTTTTGTAACCGAGGAGGTAATAGAAGGGCTCAACCTGTTGGGAAAACATTGCAAGGTAATCCTCGACATATGGTTTGATGTGAGGAATTTCATCAAAACCCGTTTTGGAAGTTAATCGTGAGAAGAGCAGAAAAGAAGATTTCACGCAAATAAATCAGCGCAAATCAGCGAGAAAAAGAAGATTTCACGCAGATGAACGCAGATAAAAGAATGCAGAAAGTTAGCGTAAAGCAGATAAAATCAGCGTAAATCAGCGAGAAAAAAGAAGATTTCACGCAGATGGACGCAGATAAAAGAACGCAAAAAGATAGCGTAAAGCAGATAAAATCCGCGTAAATCAGCGAGAAAAAAGAAGATTTCACGCAGATGGACGCAGATAAAAGAACGCAAAAAGATAGCGTAAAGCAGATAAAATCCGCGTAAATCAGCGAGAAAAAAGAAGATTTCACGCAGATGAGCGCAGAAAAATCAGTTCAAATCACGGAGGAAAGAAAAGATTTCACGCAGATGAGCGCAGATAAATCAGCGCAAATCAGCGAGAAAGTATTCACCAAAAACCTTACAATCTTGGAATTGAATTCCAAAATTGTAAATTTGCAGGATGATAAGTCGAGAAGCAGAAAAAGAATTGGAATTGCTCGCTACACAATTTAGGGCAGTAGCGGTTACCGGTCCTAGGCAATCGGGGAAAACCACCTTGGTGCGGAAAGTATTCAAAAAGAAACCTTATGCCAATCTGGAAAATCCCGACATTCGGCAATATGCAAGGGAAGACCCTCGTGGCTTTCTCTCTAATTACCCTGATGGCGCCATATTGGATGAAGTTCAACGTGTTCCTGAATTATTTTCCTATCTTCAACAAATTTTAGACGAACAAGTACAAAATGGTTCGTTTATTTTAACCGGTTCGAATAATTTCCTCCTAAACAGCAGCATTTCGCAAAGTCTTGCGGGCAGGGTGGGTTATTTGTTTTTGTTACCGTTAAGCATAAGCGAAATAAAGCCCAGTCCAAACATTAGTAACCAATTGATTTTCAAGGGAGGATACCCTGAGGTTTATCAAAAGAATATAGATACGGGAAAATATTATGACAATTATATCCGCACTTATGTTGAGAGGGATGTTCGCTTATTGAAAAATATTACCGACCTGTATTCATTCGAACGTTTTTTACGACTTTGTGCTGGAAGAACAGGACAATTACTGAACATGAACAGCCTTGCTTCCGAAGTTGGCGTGGATGTGAAAACAATAGGTTCATGGATTGGTGTACTGGAAGCAAGTTTTATTGCATTTCGATTATATCCCTATCATGAAAATTTCAACAAACGTATTGTTAAGATGCCAAAACTCTATTTTTATGATACAGGACTTGCTTCGGCGCTAATGGGAATTGAAGAGATTTCGCAACTTTTTATTCATCCCTTCAGAGGTGGTTTGTTTGAGAATTTGGTTGTTGTAGATTTTTTAAAACGACTTTACAATAATGGGAAACAGAACAACTTGTATTTCTGGCGCGATAACATTGGAAATGAAATAGATTTACTTATCAAAAAAGAAGGTTTCTTGTCTCCCATTGAAATCAAATCAAGTGAAACCATTTCTGATGAATTCTTTAAAGGAATACGCTACTGGAATAAACTTACCCATACAGAAGGAGGCTATTTGATCTATGCCGGAGACATGTTGCAAAAGAGAAGTGGCGGAATCGTGGCTGTACCTGTTCATTTATTGAATACAATTGAAATATAGCAGATGAGCTGCGACCCGGGACTCAATTCCGCATATTTATGGCTCTTTTTACCCGGCTCAAAAAATAGCTGCCTTTGGTTACCTAAATCAGGGAGAAAATTTTAAGAGTTCTCGCAGATCAACGCAGATGTTAGCCGCTGATGGACGCAGATAAAATCAGCGCAAATCAGCGAGAAAAGAAAAGATTTCACGCAGATGGACGCAGATAAAAGAACGCAAAAAGATAGCGTAAAGCAGATAAAATCCGCGTAAATCAGCGAAAAAATAAATCCGCGAAAATCAGCGGGAAAAGAAATAGAAGATTTCACGCAGATGGGCGCAGATAAAAGAACGCAGAAAGTTAATGTAAAGCAGAGGAAATCCGCGCAAATCAGCGAGAGAATAAATCAGCGAGAATCAGCGGGAAAAGAAATAGATAGGTTCACGCAGATGGGCGCAGAGGAAAAACCTGAAAATATTACTTCTTGAAAAAATTCTTTTGAAGCCAATATTTATACATCGGATCTAAAAACGATAATTCTTCACCCGTATCATCCAGTATCTCGTTTTCGATCAATAGCCGTTTGAGGCGCACCACATTGGCGGAAGTGCCTAATTGGTATTTTTCGAGTGTTTCTTTCGCCGTCAATTGCTTTTCTCCAGATAGAACAGCTTTGAGTAAATGAATCTGAAAAGAAGAGAGTTTTTCCGTGCTGTTGGCAAACAGAAGGCTGAGTTGATTGACAATATCTTCATGCGCCGATAATACGATATCTTGATTGCATTCGTCATGTGTGCGAAACCATGCTTGCTGAGCCAATTGCTGCACATAATAGGGATGATTGTCGGCAAGTCGGGCAATTAATCGAGCATCGTCCGGCAAAAGCGTTTTACCTGTATCTTGGAATCGCCTGCAAAGAAAAACGATCCATTCACTTTCGGGAATTTTATCGAGCAGCATCAAATCGCCGAACTTGTAAAACGGCTTTGAAGGATCGCTGAAGATATCCCGCAAGATGTGGCGTTTACTGCCATAAAGACAGTAAGCTACTTGCTGATGATTCTGCCAGTGCGAACGCAACTTTTGCTGAAAAGCATCGGGATTGCCGAATTGCATGATGTTTTGAAATTCGTCGATGCAAATCACGAGTTGCAACTCTTTTTTTCGGGCAATGTTTTCGGCCAAATCGAGAATATCGTCCGGATGTTTTTCCAATTCTTTCCAACTGATGCCGAAGGAAAGATCGGTTTGCTTGTCGGGCGAAAAGGTAACCGTCGGGATAAAGCGTGAAAGAAATAGTTTGGCGTTTGCGGCAAAGTCTTCCCAACTGTTGGAAGTGGCTTTCAAAATGCGGTTACTGAGAGCCAGATAAAATTCTTTTTCGTCACGGATGTTGAAAATGTCAATAGAAATTACCTTGAGATTTTTATGCTTGCTTTCGCAGATTGCACCAGCTTCTTTCACCAGGGAAGTCTTTCCCCACCGGCGAGGTGAGATGAGAATGGTATTGACCAATGCGTCGAAATTATCGATGAGCCTTTTCAGCTCTGCCTGTCGATCGGTGAAATCTTCGTCGGCAGCAATTCTGCCATAAGTAAAGGGAACTTTTTCCATATTTTTTTTGTAAAGGTATATACCTTTTTTGTAAGTTACTAATTTGTAAGTTACAGATATGTAAGATGGATTCTCATTTCACGCAGATAATCGCAGATTGAAAACGCAGATGGGCGCAGAGAATAAATCAGCGCAAATCAGCGAGAATAAAAGAAGATTTCACGCAGATGGACGCAGATAAAAGAATGCAGGAAGTTAGCGTTAAGCAGATAAAATCCGCGTAAATCTGCGAGAAAAGAAAAGATTTCACACAGATAAAATCAGCGCAAATCAGCGAGAAAAGAAGAAGATTTCTCGCAGATGGACGCAGATAAATCAGCGCAAATCAGCGAGAAAATAAATCTGCGTAAATCAGCGAGAAAATAAGAAGATTTCACGCAGATGGATGTAGATAAAGTCAGCGCAAATCAGCGAGAAAATAAATCTGCGTAAATCAGCGAGAAAGAAAAAGAAGATTTCACACAGATGAACGCAGATAAATCCGCGTAAATCAGCGAGAAAAGAAGAAGATTTCACGCAGATAAATCCGCGTAAATCAGCAAGAAAATGAATCTGCGTAAATCAGCGAGAAAAGAAAAGATTTCACGCGGATGGACGCAGATTGGATATTGAAAACCATTGTTTAATATATACAGAGACCGGTATTGTTCCGGAAATATAAATTGGAAAGAGGTGTCTTGTAGGTGCTGGGGCAGTTATGGCTAAAAATGTTCCGGACAATGCTGTTATAATAAAAAATCCTGGAAGAATAATTAGATATAATGATATTCAGCTTATGAATCCTAAAATTTGGCTTTCCTCCCCCCACATGAGCGGGCGGGAGATGCGGTACATCAACGAGGCATTTGATACCAACTGGGTCTCGCCATTAGGTCCTAATGTTACGGGATTTGAGCAGGAGTTAGCCTCCTACCTTAAAGTGAATCATTGCGCTGCGCTGGTTTCTGGTACAGCAGCACTTCACATGGCACTTATAAACCTTGGGGTTGCCTACGGCGATGAGGTTGTGTGCCAGTCGTTCACCTTTTCGGCCTCAGCCAACCCCATTGTTTACCAAGGGGCAACACCTGTTTTTGTTGACAGTGAACCCGAAACATGGAACATGGACCCCAACCTGCTTGAGGTTGCCATTAAGGACAGGATTGCAAAGGGGAAAAAGCCCAAAGCAATAATTGCTGTTCACCTCTATGGTATGCCCGCTAAAATTGACGAGATACTTTCTGTGGCACAGCGCTACGAAATTCCTGTAGTTGAGGATGCTGCTGAGGCCATTGGCAGTACCTACAGAGGGAAAAACTGTGGAACTTTTGGTGTAATGGGTGCGCTGTCGTTCAATGGTAATAAAATTATTACGACTTCAGGCGGTGGAGCGTTGGTATCAGAAAACGAGGGGTACATTAAAAATACCCGTTTCCTTTCAACCCAGGCCCGAGATGTTGCGCCACACTACCAGCACTCCAAAATCGGCTACAACTATAGGATGAGCAACATAGTTGCCGGCATTGGCCGCGGCCAGCTCGAGGTGCTAAACTTAAGGGTTCAGCAGCGAAGGGCTAATAATCAGTTTTACAGAAACCTGCTCGGCAGCCTGGAGGGAATAACCTTCCTTACTGAGTCAAACGGAACCTTTTCAAATTATTGGCTTACAGCAATGCTCATTGATCCTAAAATTGGTATCAGTAGGGAGGATGTTCGTTTAGGCTTGGAAGCCGATAATATTGAGTCACGTCCGTTGTGGAAGCCCATGCACCTACAGCCTGTTTTTTCAGGTGCGCCGGCATATACCAGTGGATTTTCGGAAAAAGCTTTTGAGCAGGGGCTATGCCTGCCCTCGGGTTCAAATCTTACCGATGTGGAAAAGGAAAGAATTGCCAGCCAGTTAAAAAGGATATTTAGGCTATAGAGGGAGTAATCCCCTCGGCCCCCTTTTTCAAAAGGGGAGTTGTCCCATGTAGTAGTGTGACTGGTTATGTTGAAAGTAGTGTCTAAGTTTGGTGGAATCCATGTGGGCAAAATGGAGAAAGTTTTAAACCGCCATAGGTTCAGGGTAGAGGCTGAGGTGCTTAGGAGGAGGGTACCGCTAACCTGCAGGGTCATCTACACATTTTGAAGCGCATCCCTCCATGATTGGAAATGGCGGGTAAAAACCCGAGTGAAGTTTTTCACTGCCAACAGGGTAGCCTTCTAAAAAAATATGACCAAAAATGATAAAAGAAAAGGTGGTGGTTAACGTTTTAAAAGGTATGGCTATCTGGGTGTTAGGCTATTGCTGATTTCCGGATGTACTTTATGACGATTGAGCAATGATGTGGGTATTTTGATTGTTGAATCAGCAATAGGCTTAGTTGGATCTATTTTACATGTACCCAAATGGTTAAAATCATGTCGAAATTCCGAGAAAATTTTCTTGCTGTTGTCCTGCTTTTATTTGCAGTAAGGCTGGGTTTACCCCAGTACATAAAATTTGCCCTATACCCGGCAGTTGCGTTTTTTGGTGTTTGGGCGCTGGTTAATTTTGTACGTTCTAAGGGGTGGCGAAAAGTCAAGTTGGTGCAGCTGGGCATTTTTACACCATGGATTTTGCTGCTGCTGTACTATGCCATTTCGCTGGTTTTTACTCCGGATAAGCAGGTAGGCCTCCTAAAGGATGCCTTCAATATCCTGGTGCTTGCCGCTTTTATCGTATCGGTTTTTTTGGCTGGGTACACAAAGGGCGAACTTGTAAAATCACTCCAACGTTTTGGACTACTAACGGTTGTTTTCGGCGCGTTATTTGCCCTTGCCGGTATTGTAAAGCTGGTGTTGCAGTTTTACGGGGTTAGGTTGGGTTTTCTGAACATCGAGGGTTTTGGCTATCCAGCGGGAACATCCCTAAGCGCTGACGATAACTTTTTCACCCTGCTCTGCCTTTTGGGAGTTGTTTTTGTTTTACCCCATGCCTTCTCCCAGTTGAGTAAAACTAATCGGGTTTGGTTACAGGTTGCCGTTTACCTGCTGGTGGTAAACATATTTTTAGCCACATCCCGCAGAGGGCTTATTATAGGCTCACTCTTCCTTGCAGGTGCTGTTTTGCTATGGGTTGTTTCGTGGATGCACAAAACCGAACGACTTAGCTGCTTTCGCCGGAATACCACGTTGCTCATACTTTTTATCGGTCTGACATTTGGAGGATACTATTATTTTGTTTTTCGTGTTAGCGCGTTGGAAAGAAATCAGTGGCTGGCAAACTCAAGGTTCAACAAGGAGGAGTTTAATACCTACCTCAACCTGTTAACACTCAACGGGCAGTCCATTTTCAAGGGCAATGCACAATATTCCGATGTGAGTGATAAAATCTGGCAAACAACATTTGACCCCCGATACCCATACACGGGTTGGGCCCGTGGTAACTACGAGTTGGTGAAGAAGTTTCCGGGGGTTAATGCTGAGATTGTACCCAAGGGTGCGCTTGGTGCGAGGATTGATAAGAACGCTAAGGCTTACACAGGTAAAGATTACGCATATTACCTATCCAAACTATTTGATGGGGAACTGGCGGAGAATAAAAGATGCATTTCGTCGGTGTACTGCTTCGTTTCGGAAGACTTCAATGGAAGCAGCGTGAGATTGATTACCCGAAATGATGCCAGGGGGTTGCGCGACTGGTTCTACGATTTGGGTAAAAAGGGAACCTGGCAGAAGCTGCAGAATTCCTTTTATGGCGATTCGGGCAGGTTTTCGACATCGATTTACTTGGTGAATGAGAATTCCCAGTCGTTTGATAGCCTTCAGGGCCATGTTATTTTTGCTTATCCTCAACTCAAAGAAATTGAATTTAACCCCAAAGATCCTCTTACATGGGCAAGCAACCAGTTTGTTGAAGTAAGTGAATTACATGGCTTTAATGCAACTAAAATTCCTCAGGGAACTAAAGCCCTAAAACCAATAAAGGCTGATATTAAATATCGGGAAAAAGATAGTACATGGTATTATGGGGCGGGGTTATTCCGTTATCACTTTCAGGATACGACAAGAGTAGTGCCCTCAATATACGTTTATGTATCAACCGATTTCAATGGCGATGAGGTTTACCTTAATGCAGGAGGACGTATTTATGGTTTTACAAAATGCAACTATAATCTCGAGCTAAAGGGTACTTGGCAAAAGTTGTATTTAACTTATAGTATGTTTGAGGGTGAAAGTTGGGTAGATTATGGATATAGGAAAAAAGTAACATCTCCTATTGACACAGTAAAAGGATATGTTTTATTTGCTAATCCTGACCAAATGTTTTTAAAATTTGATTCAAAAAAACCTCTAACATGGGCAGGTACAAATTTTACTTCAATCACCACTTTAACAGGTAAAGGAAGTGAACAAATACCTATGGGTAGTATAGGTTTAAAAGTTGATAAAAATTCGCAGTCAAAAAGTTATAAGGGTTTAGTTTACACAACTAACTCTATTATATATCTAAAGCTTGTTAATTCATTACAGCGTTTAAAAACATCTATTTATGTATATGCTTCTCCTGATTTTAATGGTCAAAACTTACGGCTAGCTGGTAGTACTAAAAATATTGGTGGTTATTGGACATCGAACTACAACATGGATAATAAAGGTACATGGCAAAAGTTAACCATTAATAACTGGGGTGAAGCAGGAGAGGAATACTACTCAACAACCTACTTTGAATTGCCCAATGCTAAAGATTTTAAAAACCTAAAAGGTTATGTAATATTTGCCCACCCAGATTTCAAGCTACTATACTTTGACCCTAAGAGTCCAGAAAGTTATACATCAAGTGCTTTTATTCGGGATTATCCATTGGTGGGCAATAACTCCGATATTGTTCCACAGGGAGTAGCCGGGGCTAGGTTCAATAGAACAACTGAGGGGAAAGTCTGGAGAGATTTTTATCATTCTACTACATTATTTTGTGGTGTACAGGCAGAACCTGGCGATTCGGTATTTGCTTCAGTTTACTGCTTCGTTTCACCCGATTTCAACGGTAACGATGTGCGGCTGGAGCTGCGTGGCCCGGTTAAGGGACAAACACTTAGCCGTTTTAACTTCAATGAGCGTGGTAGATGGGTAAAGTTAGAGGCTAAGGCTATTGCAGATAAAGAGGGAATCGTTTCGGGTATTTTCCTTTTTATGCAGAACAATGTGAAGGATTTCAGCGCCCTAAAGGGGTACGTTACCTTTGCCTACCCACAACTTTACGTAAAACCTAAGGTTGGACTTACCGAGGTGATTTCAGACTATAAAATTAATTTGGCGGGTTTTGCCGGGCTGGGTTTGCAGCTGGGGGCTTCTGTTGATTCTACAGGCTCCGATGGCGAATTTAAATTTTCGATGGCGGACGACAGGTTTGCCGGTCCAAGAGTTGACCGGTGGCGGTATGCCATTTACCTATACAGGCATGAGTACACCCCATTACAGAAAATATTTGGAGGCGGCTTTGGCTACACCAGAAAGTTTGCAACGCAGTTTTTCCCTGATGACCAGCAGCGTGACTACGATTACCCTCATAATCCATTTTTATCAATACTCCTCTACTCCGGAATGCTGGGTTTGCTGATTAGCGTCTGGTTTATTTATCAGGTATTTCGCCTGTACTGGAGCCATCGAAAGGTGCTTTGGCCGTTTGGGCTAGCCTTCCTGGCCTCTTTCTTCTATGCTTTTTTCAGCAGTAATAATTTTTTTGAACCCGCAATATTTGGGATTTTGGCATTTATCCCATTTTATTACAAATACTTATCTGTTGTGAAGGATTAACAAGTTTAAATAGGTGTTAGGTGCGCTTTATGCTTCTAATAGTCTATATATAAGGCGAATAACATAGAAAATTAGATGAATGTAGATGGCGGAATAGTAGTAACAATTTAATTCATGTCGAAAGTAAGGGAAAATCTATTGGTCGTGGTGCTGGTGCTTTTTATAGCCAGGATGGGATTACCGCAATATCTGAAGTACATCCTTTTCCCAGCAGTTGGTCTGTATGGCGTTTGGGCGCTATGGCAATTCGTTGAGGACAGAAGATGGCAGGGTTTTAGGCTAAGAAACACCCTGATTTTTACCCCACTTTTAGTTTCCATGCTGATATACTTTATTATGCTGGTGTTTACTCCTAATCCGCAAATCAACCTTTTACGGGATGCTTTCAACGTGTTGGTATTTTTTTCTTTTGTTATAGCGCTATACCTAATTAGCTACACCCCATCGGGGTATCAAAAGGTTTTGAATCAAGTAGCACTCTATACCTTTATCATATCTTCCCTTTTCGCCTTCCTGGGAGTTTTGAAGCTGGTTTTGCAGCTCTACGGAATAACATTTGAGTTTCTAGAGGTTGAAATGCTGGGTTATCCTTTAGGAACATCGCTAAGTGTTGATAACAACTCCTTTGCAATACTTTGCTTACTGGGACTGGTTCTCGCTATACCATATACTACCAGAAAACTCAAAATTCGATATAGCCTATTACTCCAGCTGGGGTTAACATTGATTGTTGTAAGTGCATTTTTTTCTACCTCTCGAAGAGGACTGATTATCGCATTGCTCTGCTTGCTGATTTGCGGCTTGACGTGGTTGGTGTCCATCCCATTTAGGAGTGAGAGGTTGAAAAACCTTAGGGTTAACACATCCTTTTTTTTGCTTCTATCCATAATGGTAATTGGCAACTTTTACTGGTTTGTCAATCATATGTCCCCTATTGAGAGATACAGGTTTCTATACAGTCACCATTTTGAAAAATTCGAGGCAATACATTTTATTAATAGGATGGCCGTTCAGGAGCAGCTCATCTCGAATGGTAACACGGAGTACTCCGATGTTGAGTGGAAGCTTTGGGGAACCGAATTCGACCCTCGTTACCCCTATACAGGCTGGGCGGAGAATAACTTTAAGCTGGTGGGTGAAATTAAGGGCAAAGGGGCAGAACTGGTTCCAGAGGGTGCCGAGGCTGCTTTGGTTGACAGCAGCGTGCAGGGTTCAACTTGGGGTGGACATGCCTATTACTACTCCATACTTTTCGAAGCTAAGGGCGAAGCAGGCTCCTGGTATATGGCATCGGTTTACTGTTATGTTTCTCCAGACTTTAGTGGTGATAATGTGGAAATTGGAGTGGAACATGCCATATCCTCAACCACCGAAAAAGCTATTTATGACTTGCAGGCCAGTGGTAGCTGGCAGAAGCTGGAGGTAACTTTTCAGGCCGATACTGCCGCATATAAGGTTGGCTTGCTTATGAGAGTAAACAATGCGCTTAATATCAAGGGGCTGAAGGGATGCATGGAATTTGCCTATCCTGAGTTATATAAAATCCAAACCCATCGGGAAGAGCTATTGGCCTCCAAAGTTGAAAATAAAGTAGATCAGCAGCAGCAAAACATGCAAAATGTCAACCCCATGGAGGAAGAGGTTGTCGAAAATCCAGAGGATAGGCAGAGTGATTGGTTTAGTAGCGATGCAAGGGTGCTACACAATTTTTTGAGCTTAGCTGATTCGTCGGGACGGTTTAGGCACTCCATGAGCAATAACTTCTTTTCTGGTCCTCGAATTGATAGATGGAGGTATGCCTTGTACATCTATTGGCACGAGTACTCACTCGTTCAGAAAATTTTTGGAGGGGGATTTGGCTATACCCGAAAATTTACTGATATGTTTCGCGACCAGTGGCGGGTTACCGAGTATGATTACCCACACAGCCCCTTTCTTTCTGTAATGCTCTACTCAGGAATTTTCGGTCTTATTTTCTATATTTGGCTTTTACTTGGTGCTGTTAAATACTACTGGACTTACCGCAGGGATTATTGGCCGTTTGGACTGGCATTTGTTGTAGCCTTCTTTTTTGCATTTTTCAGCTCAAATAATCCATTCGAACCTGCTGTATTGGCTGTATTTACAACTATTCCCTACTTTGCACATTACTTTTACTTGGTTGAAAAACATGGCTGACAAATTAAAAAAAGCATTGATAACCGGAATAACCGGACAAGATGGATCGTATCTGGCCGAGTTGCTTTTAGGTAAAGGATATGAGGTTCATGGCGTTATACGCCGCGCCTCAACTTTTAACACCCAACGAATTGACCATCTATACAGCGACAGGCATAACAAGGATGTCAGCATGTTCCTACACTACGGTGATATGACGGACACCAGCAGCCTGAATAGGCTGCTTGAAAAGGTTGCTCCAGACGAGATTTACAATCTTGCAGCGCAAAGCCACGTGAAGGTTTCGTTTGAGGTGCCGGAATATACCGCCGAGGTGGATGGAATTGGCACGTTGCGTTTTCTAGATGCGATTAAGGATGTTGGCCTCAGAACGCGCTTTTACCAGGCTTCCACCAGCGAACTATACGGTTTGGTGAGGGAGGTACCTCAGAATGAGACTACTCCGTTTTATCCCCGCAGCCCCTATGGTGCTGCTAAACTTTATGCTTACTGGATTACGGTAAACTACAGGGAGGCCTACGGGATTTTTGCAAGCAATGGTATACTGTTCAACCACGAGTCGCCCCGTAGGGGGGAAACTTTTGTTACCCGGAAAATAACCTTGGCCGCTACTCGTATAAAGGCAGGCTTACAGGATAAACTATACCTAGGGAACCTCGATGCCCGCCGCGATTGGGGATACGCACCAGAATTTGTGGAGGGAATGTGGCGCATCCTGCAACACGATACGCCCGGTGATTTTGTTCTGGCAACCGGCGAAACCCACTCGGTTAGGGAGTTTGTTGAACTAGCATTCAAATTGATAGGAATGGACGTTGAATGGAAGGGGGTTGGAATAAATGAGACAGGCGTGGATAAAAATACAGGAAAGGTGGTTGTAGCTATTGACCCCGATTACTACCGCCCCACCGAAGTGGATTTGCTTGTTGGTGATGCCTCTAAAGTTGATAAATTATTGGGATGGAAGCCAAAAGTTCAGTTCGAGGAGCTGGTGGAAATTATGGTTAAGGCCGATTGGGATAGACTTAGCATAAATGGAAGAGTTTAGCCAGTGAGTATTGAATTGTGAGCTGTAGCAGTTAACCGAGAAGATGCAAGTTAAACATGTCTAATACCTGTCATGAACCTACAGAAAGGAGGAATCCGCCACGAGGCGGACAAGTTTATCTTATCCTTTACCCTTGTCTTCAGCCCCAACGGGGCACAATAATACAAGGGTTGCAAGTTCCTTAAATAGTGAAATCTTCATTAATTAATGAACTGAAGGGGTGGAATAGATTCGTGAACCGTGGAATGTGAATCCTAACATTTTTACCCTTTACACTTACTTTTTTTCTTTTTTTCTCCTATAACCCTATTTCAATCTTTTTAGCACAAAAAAAATGGACTCCAACTCAAAAATTTACATTGCCGGCCATAGGGGGCTGGTCGGTAGCGCTCTCGAGCGCAAACTTCGGCAAAAGGGCTACTACAATATTGTGGTACGCACCCATGCTGAATTAGACCTTCTTTGCCAACAAGATGTATTTAATTTTTTTGCCTCTGAGAAACCTGAGTATGTTTTTATGGCGGCTGCAAGGGTTGGAGGTATAATGGCCAATAACACCTATAGAGCGCAGTTCATTTATGAGAATATCCAGATTCAAAATAATGTAATACACGCAGCCTATCTTAACGGCGTTAAAAAATTGCTGTTTCTTGGCAGCTCGTGCATTTATCCTAAGGATTCCCCCCAGCCCATAAAGGAGGAGTATCTTCTTACCTCGCCGTTGGAGTATACAAATGAGCCCTATGCCATTGCAAAAATTGCCGGAATTAAGATGTGTGAGTCGTACAACCTGCAATACGGAACTAATTTCATATCAGCCATGCCAACCAACCTGTATGGTCCCGGCGATAGCTATGATTTGGCCAAAAGCCATGTGCTTCCGGCGCTTATTCGCAAGATGTATCTTGGCAAATGTTTGTCCGAGAACCGCTGGGAAGACCTGAGGCACGATCTTAACAAGTGGCCGGTTGACGGGGTTGATGGAGAATCGTCAAAAAATGAGATATTTGCTGTGCTAGGCAAATACGGTATTTCCGAAACCTCTATTACCTTTTGGGGCAGCGGTAAGCCCATGCGCGAATTCCTTCACTCTGACGATATGGCCGATGCCTCGGTGTTTTTAATGGAAAACGTTGATTTTGATGCCCTGAAAGGCCACGGTGAAATACGGAATACCCATATTAACATTGGAACGGGTAAGGATATATCTATAACCAACCTGGCAGGGATGGTTAAGGAGATAGCTGGTTATCACGGAAGCATTAGGTGGAATACCTCTATGCCTGATGGAACATACCGTAAGATGCTGGATGTAGGTAAGCTGCATTCACTGGGGTGGCACCATTCTATTGAACTGGAAAAGGGAATCGGACAGGCCTATACGGATTATGCCAATAGCTAAACGACAATGGGCAACCAATTACTCAGGATATATTAATCATTACCCACTATGCCACGAATTCTGATTATTGGTAAGAACAGTTTTATTGGAAAAAATTATAGGGAGTACAGCAAGAACTCCTCAATAGATGAGGTTGATGCTAAACAGTACAAACCCGAAGAGTTGAATTTCGAAGGGTATGATGTGGTTCTCCACCTAGCAGCAATAGTGCACCAGTCAGGAAACATTGGGTTGGAGGAGTACACAAGGGTGAATACACACTTTCCAGTTGCCCTGGCTGAGCAAGCCAAAATGGCTGGTGTTGGGCAGTTTATTTTTATGAGTACTTCTAAGGTTTACGGCAAGTACAACCCAGCTATGGGAAGTTGGACAGAGGATTCACCCTGTAGTCCAGCTAATTACTACGGGATCAGCAAACTTCGGGCTGAACTGGAATTATTGAAGCTGAATGATATAAGTTTCCAAGTTTCAATAATTCGAACACCCATGGTTTATGGCAGGGGTGTAAAGGCCAACATGCTTAGCCTGATTAAGCTGGTGGATGGGCTTCCGCTTTTACCCTTTAAAAGGGTTAATAACCGGCGAAGCCTGACCTTTGCCGGTAATTTGGCGGCCTACATTGATCGGATTATAGAACTTAAAACTCAGGGTGTGTTCATTGCAATGGATGCCTATTCCCCCAGCACTGAGGAGTTGATAGTATCAATTGCTGCCGCACTTGGGAAAAATACCAGGCTTTTTTCTCCGGGGAGATTAGCACTAAACCTCGGTAAACATTTTTTTAGGGGATATTACGAACGATTATATTTAGATGAAGTGCTAGACAACACCAAAACACTCGAATTGCTTTCCTTTACTCCCCCTTATTCCCTTGAAGAGGGTATGGCAGATACAATAAGTTCTTATCTGCAACTTAAAGAAAAATAGTTATGACCATAGTAATTGTTATTTTATTGCTGGCCTGCATTGTTTCTTTTACACTGGCTGCTTTTATCAGGCGTATGGCCATTCGGTTAAGACTTATGAACGAGTCGAATGCTCGAAGCTTACACTCAGGCAGTATTCCTATTGGTGGGGGGCTTGCAATTATTGCTGTTTGGTATATTGGAACGGCAGTTTTTTTCTGGCTTGGCCTTATGGATAAAAGCCTTTTTTATGCCTTGCTTTGTGGGCTTGTACTTGCCGGCGTGAGCCTGCTTGATGATATAATTCAGGTAAAGCCCATAATTAGACTGATAGTTCATTTTGGTGTGGCTACTGCCTCTTTATACCTGCTGGGAGGTTTACGCAAACCGGTAACCCCCGGTATTGATATACTTAGCATTCCCGCAGTAATCAATCCGCTGGCCGTTGTGGGAATGGTCTGGTTTATCAACCTGTACAACTTCATGGATGGCGCTGACGGGTTTGCCTCGGTTGAGGCAATTTCTATCGCCCTAGTTCTTTTCGCTTTCACTGGAAGCATGGAACTTTTACTTCTAGTTTCGGCTGTGCTGGGATTTTTGTATTGGAATTGGCCAAAAGCCAAAATTTTTATGGGCGATGTGGGAAGTACCCAGCTGGGTTTTATTCTGGTTGTGCTGGGGATAAACTATCACAACACGCTTGATTTCTCAATTTTTAACTGGTTGATGATTTCGTCACCATTCTGGTTTGATGCAACCCTTACACTTTTTCGACGTTGGCGAAATAAGGAAAAGTTGAGCGAGGCTCATCGTAAACACACTTACCAACGATTTATTCAGGCAGGCTATTCACATAAGGAGCTGGATTTAGCCCTTATATTTTTTAATGGCACAATCTTTCTTATGATTCTAGTATATAGGGAATTTGAAATTATGAAAATTCCAATTACCCTATTCACCCTTGGCATTTTATACTACTTTACCCGCAGGGTTGACCGTCTTTTCCCTTTTGCAAAGGATTAATACCGAAATCCCCATTTCTGAGAAACACAAATTCAAAAGTAAAAAAAGCACATACCACATGTCGGGTTTACATCAAGCCGTTAAGATTGTTAATTTGATGAACACTTAGATTAAAAACGAATTTCGGTGAAAAACCGCTTTTTAGCTATTTTTAGAAAATCTGAAATCCTTCAGAATGCTTCAATACTGGTAAGCGGTACCATTTTGGCTCAGGCCATACCCATACTGCTGCAACCATTTCTTCGTCGCTACTTCTCACCCCACGATTTTGGGGTTTACTCGGTTTATAGCAGTTTAATTGGAATTTTGCTTGTAATTTCCAGTTTCCGTTACGAACAGGCTATTGTGCTACCTAAAAGAAATAGGGATGCCTCAGTACTCGTTACATCATCAATTCTTTTTAGTTTAGTTTTTAGCTTTCTGCTGTTCATTGCTATTATCCTATTTCGAAAGGGGATAGGAGAGGCGCTTAACCTAGACGATTCTGATGGATTTATTCTTTACCTAATTCCTATTGGGGTATTCCTTTTGAGTGTTTTTCAGGTGTTTAACTTCTGGCTTATTCGCCAGAAAGGATTTATGAAGATTTCGGTTAATAAGCTGGTTCGTAGAATTGTGGAGGGTGGCTCACAGTCAGCAGCAGCCCTTACTCATTACCCCATGGGTCTTGTTTTAGGAGACGTTGCCGGTCAAGTTGGAAATGCAGTTACTTCAGCCTACCAATCGGTAAGGTGTGGGTATTCTCCAAGGCATTTCAGCATAGTTCGATCTAAATATTTACTCGATAGCTATTCCGATTTTCCCCGTTACAGCCTTATTCCTGCCCTATGCAGCACTATTGGATTCCTATTGCCGGTAGTTCTGATTAACAGGTACTACTTGCCCGAACAGGCAGGTTTTTTTGATCTGGCTAAACTTATCCTATCGGTTCCAATGGCACTAGTTGCCACCTCAATTTCGAGCGTAGTGCTACAAAAAGTTTCGGAAAGCTATCGTCTGGGGAAATCCTTTGTGGGAGAACTTAAACCACTGATAGCTTTTGTTTTTATAGCTTCAGTAGTTGAGGTACTGCTGATTGTATTTGCGGGTAAGGGCATTTTTAGGGTGTTTTTTGGGAAAGTGTGGGAAACATCGGGAATTATTTCGAAATGGCTGGTTTGGCCTTTTGCCCTGAACTTTATTACTTCATCATTTACCTCTATTTTTGTGGCGCTTAACAGAATCAGGTGGCAAAGCTTGTGGCAAGTTGCCTACTTCCTGCTGATTATTTCACTTCCGCTATTCAGAAATTTCACGTTTTACGGCTTTATTAGGGTTTATGCTAGTTTGGAAATACTTGCCAATCTGGCAATGGTTACGCTGCTGACTATTGTCGTTATTAAATACGAGAAAAAATTTTGAATGACATGATGAAGCGTGTGCTTTTCATAGAGCCGATTGTTGCCCACTACCGAAGGGATACCTACCGGTTGATCTTTAGTGATAGCCGCTTCGAATTTGCATTGCTGGCAGGTGATTCATACCTGGATATTAAACCTGAAAAGGTTGAAAAAACCATCATATCAACATATAGGAAGTTCACGCTACTCGGTGAGGAATTCTACTACCTACGTAACTCCCTGCATCATGTGCGACACTTCAACCCGGATATTGTGGTTTGCTCCGGAGTCGATTTCCATCATCTGCATACCTTACTCATTCTTCTCTGGGTAAAATTTCACCCCAAAAAGAAATTTATCTGGTGGTCGCACGCCGGATTGGGGCATCAGGGCTGGTGGGGACAAATGCTACGAAAATGGTTCTACTCCTTATCTGATCATATTCTTGCTTATAGCAGCAAAGGGAAGGAAAACCTTAGGTGTATAGAAATCCCTGAAAGTAAGGTTACCGTAGTTAGAAACTCGCTAAACCAAGAAGATTACGGGTTTGATGTGGTTAGGAATCTTACAGATAATGAGAGCGTACAGCTGCTTTTTTCGGGAAGAATATCGAGGCAAAAGGGATTAGACGTGCTGATCAGGGCGGTTAGCATACTTAATAAAAATGGATATTCTTTAACTTGTAAGCTAGTTGGTAGTGGTGATGATTATGAATACAGAGAATTAGCAAGGAGCTTGGGCATTGGCAACCTAGTTGATTTTGTTGGGCCCCTTTATGGTAAAGCCAATGAGGAAATTTTTTCAAGTTCCGGTATTTTTGTTTTCCCCGCCGGTATTGGGCTTTCGGTGGTGCATGCTTTGTCCTGGGGCTTACCGGTTATCACAACTAATAATCTAATATCACATGGTCCCGAATTGGAGCTCATTAGGCAGGGTGTTAATGGTGACTTTTTTGAGGATGGAAACCCCTATGACCTAGCGGCTGTTGTTGAAAAATGGATTCACAAGGTTCAGCGTTATTCCATTGAAATTGCCTCTGCTTGTCATAATAGTGTGGCTGAACTTGAATATACGCCGATAAAAGTTTCTGAAAAAATATTAAAAGTCTTATCCTCTTTTTGATTGGAGTAAAATGCACCCTGAACTTCTTAAAATAAGAACCTTTGGACGAAATTCACTCCTGAACTTCTTGTCGCGTTACTCAGAGCCCAAACCTGGCATCCATATACTCAACAGTCACTTCTTAAGCCTTGATGGCAAAGCTTCGCCAGAAATTTTCGAGGAGCTACTTTCGGGTATGGAGGATAGGGGTGTGAGGTTCATTAGCTTTGAGGAGGCGGTTAAAAGAATCACAGCTTATAATCTTCCTGTGGATGAATGCCTGGTGGCCTTCTCCTGGGATGATGGCTTTGAGGAGTGCTTTACCCGAATTAAGCCGGTTTTAGATAGGCGCAGCCTTAAAGCCGCTTTTTTTATTAACCCGGGTTTCATTGACGGCGATGAAGCCTACCGCTACCACTTTACCCATGAGGTGGTTATGGTAGATAAGCCACCCATGAGCTGGGAACAGCTTAGAATACTAAGTTCAGAGGGCCATGTGGTTGGCGCCCACACGCTCGACCATCTATCGCTTGATTCTGATAATACCGAGTTGCTCCATAGGCAGATAGCTGGCTCAAAAATTAGGATAGAGGATAAAATCAATGCTAGGGTTGAGCATTTTGCCTTCCCCTTCGGACGGCTGAAGCTGCTAAGCCCCTTAGGACTTCAGCTTGCACTCTCCAATTTTAAGTATGTTTACAGCCAGAGCAACTACCGTCATTACTTCTCTTTCGACGGAAAGGTTATTAACCGTCGACACTTCGAGTGCGATTGGCCTTTGGAGCATGTTATTTACTTTCTAAAATCTAAAAAGTTTTGAGGGCAAAGGTTGACGTGCTTGTGGTGGGAGATTTTCCACCCAGAACTTTTACCGGCATTAGCATGGTTAATGCCTTAGTGAAGGGAATGTTGGAGGCTAAAGGGAAAATAGTTGTTGCTATTGACGAATCGGCATGGAGGTTAAAAGGGTTAGGTCGCATCTTTCATTACTTTTCAAGGTATGTTGATGTTGCCCGGCCGCTGGTTAGCTGTCGGGTCGAAATCCTTTACACCAACATTCCTCTATCAAGGTTTGGATTACTCCGATTGATTTTGCTTTGCTTTTTTGCTCGCATAATTTCATGGAAAACGACTTTTTACGGGCATATCCACAGGGGGGATATACGTTCATTTTTTACATCATCCCACGTAAACAGGTTTCTTTTGAAGCTATCATTGAGTTTTTTTAACAGGATTATTGTTCTTAGTAAGCAATTTGCCGATGAAGTTAAAGCAATCAACAGCAACCAGGTCTTTATTTTGCCCAATACCTCGTTACTCGAAGGATATCGCAAAGGCAGGCAATATCAATATAATAGAAGTTTCCTTTGTGTCTCCAACATTATTAGGAGCAAGGGTATAGGCGAGCTGGTTGAAGCCTTCTCAAGCCCGGAACTTACTGACTTTAAGTTAGCTATTGTTGGAAATATCTACGAGAATGATTTTTACAGGGAGCTGGTTGATGTGGCAACTCCGAATGTTGAGTTTCACCTATCAAAATCAAGGGAAGTGGTTGCCGAAATGATGTCGGCATATGGCTGTCTTGTATTACCATCGTGGAATGAGGGTCAACCCCTTGTTATTCTGGAGGCCATGTCGTTGGGAATACCCGTTATTGCTACAAGGGTCGGTGATATTCCCGATATGTTGGGAGAAGATTATGCGTTTCTGTTTAATCCCAGAGAACCCAATATGCTCCTAAAAACCATACTTAATTTTGATGAAGTTCCGGGAAAGGATGAAATTGGAAAGGTTCTACTTAACCGGTATATGGCTAATTATTCGCAAGATGTTTTTAAAAGAAATATTTACGAACTTTTTAAAGTTAGGTGATTTAGTTTTATATGGCTGAAGTAAAGGTGATTTTAATATCCCAGGTCTTTTACCCCGATGAGGTTGCCGTTTCAAACCTGCTAACTAAATTGTTTGTTAGGTTGGGAAACGATCACGGGATTAGGGCAAAGGTATGGTGCGCTCAACCATCATACACTACTAGGTTAAGACAACCATCAAAAGCGGTTTATCAAGGAGTGGAAATTTCATATCTCGCCTCCACCAATTTTCCTAAGAGCCAAATTTTAGGGCGTTTACTAAACGTGCTTACTTATAGTGTCAGTGTTTTTTTTAAGTTGATTTTCCATAGGGGAAAGGAGATTATTATGGTGCATACAACCCCTCCATTTCTTGCAATACTGGTAATCTTTCTTTCCAGGGTTAAGGGATTAAGGGTTGTTTATGTTCTTATGGATGTTTTTCCAGACGGCCTTATCCGGTTGGGGAAAACATCTACCCGTAATCCATTGGTCTGGCTTTGGAAGCGCTGGCATAGGAGTGCGCTTAAACACAGTAGTAGGATTGTTACCATTGGTAGGGATATGGCTGAATGGGTGAGGTTAGAGGTTCCTTCTGCAAACGACCAACAGCTATGTGTAATTCCTATTTGGCAGGACGAAAGGCTGATATCGCCTAAATCATGGGAAGAGAATCCATTTGTTAGCCGTTACGGTTTAGGGCAGCAATTTGTGGTTCAATTTTCAGGAAATATGGGGCTGTGGAACGATATGGCAACAATTGGGGGTGCAGTCAAGGCTGGCATCCCAGGGGTGGTGTTCATGTTTATTGGCGATGGGATTCGTCGAAAAGAGCTGCTTAGTTCTATTGGAAACAATACACCCGAAAATGCCATTTTTCTTCCATTCCTGAGCAACGAGGTGTATGCCCATTCTGTATCTGCATGCCATTGTGGGCTGGTGTCTCTTCGCCCAGAGGCTGTGGGAATGGCTGTGCCTAGTAAAATAATTGGTATTCTTGCTGCAGGAATTCCCGTTCTGGCTATTACCCCAGATGATTCTGAACTGGCCATGATTGTGAGGGAGAATAGCTGCGGGTTGGTGGTTAGTCCTGGTAATGTTAAAAAATTGATAGAGGAGATTCTTTTTCTTCGTGAGAATGAAGCAGCCAGAATTCAAATGGGGCACAATGCACGTACTGCATTTGAGGAAAAATACACAACTGCAAAGGCAGCTGAGTCCTATTCAATGCTTTTAAATAATTTGTGATGAGTATTGCTAAAGTTTCATTTTTTTGTGAACGTTTCCTGCCTTTTATCCTAATGGCAATAGCTTTGTTTATTCCTATTAGCTACAGGGTAACCATTTACCTGCTGGATGTTGCCTTAATAACGTGGTTGCTATCTGATGGTTGGTATAAACAACTTAAAACTGCTTTTCGTAATAGGATTGTTTTTTTTACGGCTTTTTTTTGGCTTCTGGTCGCTTTTAGCCTGCTCTACACCAAAAATATTGAAGGGGGATTTACTAAAATTGTCCAGTATGCTCCTATACTATTTGTTCCAATTATGGTTACCACACAACGAAATGAAATTATTAAATACCTCAGGCATATTGAGAACGCTTTCCTTTTAGGTTTAACTATTACTGCCATATACCTGGTAGCCAGAGCACTATTACGATCAATTTACATTACTCCTATTGGCATTTTGTTTTATCCTATACCACCTGGCGCTCCATGGGAAAACTATTTTTTTTACCAGCTTTTTACTGAACCCTTTCATCCAACTTACCTTTCGATGAACTATTGCTTGGGCATTATTCTACTAGCTTCTAGAATTAAAGGTTGGCGTGTTGGTTGGTTAAAACTTATAGGTGTTTTAGTTGGGATTTTTTTTGTTTTAATTTTATTTTTTTCATCTTCCCGGGCTGGGTACATAACCGGAGTACTCCTTAGTTTTATCTCTCTTTTTTGGGTGCTAAAACATAGGGGAAAGATTTATGCTACAATTCTCATAGCCTTATTGCTGGTTGGATTTAGTATTTTACTGCCAAAAAATGAAAGATATGTAAGATTCAAAGGGTTCTTCAAAGCCCAAAGTGAGGACATTTCAAATGAAAGTTCTTTGGAGCAAAAGCTGAAGAGCGAAGATGCTGTTCGCCTCAGAATCTGGCAAACAATTCCCTCCGTAGTGGGAAAAAACTGGCTATTCGGGCTGGGTATTGGCGATGTAAGGGAGACTCTGGCCAAGGCCTATCAGGAGAAAAACATGGATTTTGCACTTAACAAGCGCTTAAACGCCCACAACCAGTATCTGGAGACATACGTGGGTCTTGGATTGATAGGGTTAAGCTGTTTGCTGCTTATTCTGGGTAGCGCCCTTTGGCAATCGATTAGAAGAAGGGATATGGTATTTTTCCTGTTTATGCTTATTATTCTGATTAACTTCATGTTTGAGTCAGTGCTGGAGCGATTTTTTGGGGTGCTGTTTTTTGTATTCTTCCTCTCCATTTTCTCGATGAGGGAGGTAGATTCTGTTTAAATTTCTGACGTTATTGGGGATTAAAAAAGGGCTTCAGCTGAAGCCCTTTTTTTAGTAATGTTTTACCTTGATGTAGTCAACAATTTTTGTCCTGAACTGCCATAGCAGCGAGGCTATAAATCCTATTACAGCAAATATTAAGCCCCATTTTACCCCGTATTTGGAGTAAGGGTTCTCCGCTTTTGAGAGAGGGGTAAAATCCTGAACTATGGTAATGGGATCCTTGTTGATTTTATTCTCCCTTTCCAACCTCATCTTATCACGTTGCAGTTTAAGGAGCTGGTCGTGGTATAGCTTTACCTCCTTTTCGTTGAGAAAGACCATTTGGCCGTTCGATGCTTTTTGAAGCAGGGGTGTCTCAAAGTAGGCTATTTTTTGTAAGCTGTCTATTTTCTTTATCTCGATATTAATCACTTTAATCATCTCCTCGTTCTGGGCAATCCTTTCGTTGTTGTTCTCAACTACAAATTCATTTTTGTAGATGTACTTCTTTAATCCCTCACGTGCAGCCGTGAACGCTCCCTCGTTGTACACCTCCAAGCTTACAAAAAAGTAATCGGTCAGGCGTTTTGCCATTGTGTCCTTTGGGTTAAAACGGAATGAGTTGGCGTAATCAACGTAGTCAACTATCTTATCTCTATTAAGGTCAATACCATAAAAGGCTGCAATTGATTTTATTTGCTTTGCCTTGCCAACCGGAATGTCGAGGTAGGCAGATGCAGATGAATAATTTTTTTCCTTAAAAAGACTGTTGAGCAGGTTGATGGAGTTAACGATGTGGCTGTTATCAACAGAATTTGAAATGGCCGTCATTTCCGATGAGTAGTAGCGGGGGCTGCTTTTATAGATTAAGTAGCCTACAAGCAAACCAATAATTGCAAAGGATACGATCCACAGCGACTTTCGAATGAGCAGAATAAATAGGTTTTCGACCTGTTTGAATAACCACACGGTGCCCCTCTTAATTCCCCTTCCCATCCGGTTGAATAGCTCAATTAGGTCAACCTCGTCGGTTGCTTTAGTTTTATTTACTTGCTCGTCGCTCATATATTCGTGATTTAGTGATTCTCTTTTCTGTAAATCCTGATTTGGCAACAAATATATTACTTTTGTTCAAAAGTATCTAAAAATGGACAAGATTCTTGTTACAGGTGGAGCCGGGTATATTGGTTCGCACACGGTTGTTGAGCTTGTTGGCGCCGGGTATGAAGTGGTGCTGGTTGATAATTTTTCCAACTCCTCACCGGAGGTGCTACAGGGAATAGAGACGATTACCGGCGTTAAACCAACTTTTGTTGAGGCCGATTGCTCCGATATTTCGGCCATGCGGCAGCTGTTCTCAACCCATCACGGAATTCAAGGCATTATTCATTTTGCTGCACTGAAGGCTGTAGGCGAGAGTGTGGATAAGCCTCTCCAATACTACCATAACAACCTTCTTTCGACCATTAATATGCTGGCCATGATGAACGAATTCAAGGTGAAAAACCTGGTGTTCTCCAGCTCCTGCACGGTGTATGGTCAACCCGACGAGCTGCCCGTAACCGAGCAATCGCCCATGAAACCAGCTCTTTCGCCCTATGGCAATACCAAAAAGATTTGCGAGGATATCATTCGCGACGCCGCTGCGGCAAATCCCGATATAAGAGCTATTGCACTAAGGTACTTTAACCCCATTGGTGCGCACCCTTCTGTCTACATTGGCGAACAACCCAGGGGAAAACCCGACAACCTGGTGCCATTTATCACCCAAACCGCTGCAGGGGTAAGGGACGTGCTCCAAATATTTGGAGGCGACTACCATTCCCCTGATGGAACAGCCATTC
>Ga0209201_1001033_pt1 | contig 34420 bp, 34 predicted proteins | sample AD_UKC055_MetaG_FD_184411 | JGI IMG/M metagenome (GOLD analysis project Ga0209201, IMG submission 184411) | Active sludge microbial communities of municipal wastewater-treating anaerobic digesters from USA - AD_UKC055_MetaG (SPAdes) (version 2) | ecosystem: Engineered > Bioreactor > Anaerobic >... | reverse complement strand
GCTGATTATGTAACAACAACCACTGATTTGTTTGCGGAAGAAATCCGTAAAGTAACTGGAAGGGATAATGTTGGCGTATTTTATAACTCGATTGACCCGATATGGATGAAACAATTCCAAAATAATTGGAAGCCAGACCCGGACGGACGTGTTAGAATCACATACATGGCAGGTTCTTCTCACATGGGTGACGTTGAACAACTTGAAGGTGTATTTAACGTATTGTCGAATGATTGGCAACTTAAAGATAAGTTTAAAGTAATTCTTGCCGGATGGGATACCGAAGGAAGCACAACTGACATAACATTTAATCAGGAATTTGGCACTGAACTTCAAAAAAGAGGTTTGTGGACAAATCAAATGGTGAAGGCAATTAACAGTTCAAGGGGCGATGTTGATGCATTACCGAAACTTCCTGCCGACCTTAAAGAAAAATACAGAGGAAAGGTATTTAATACGCAACAGAGAGATATTAAATCAACTGAGAGCGTATATCTTTTCTATGAAAACATTCTTACCGATAACCATCGTATGATTAAAAATCAAGATTACATGCAGTGGTTAATGAATTTCGAAAGAAATGTTAAATATGAGAATGAAGGGAACTTTGCAAGACGTTGGACTCAAAAGGCAAACATATATGCACAAACCCTTGATGAAACTGATATTGTAATTGCTCCACTTGCTGACAATTCATTTAACAGGATGAAATCGAATTTGAAACAAGTTGAATGTTGGTCAAGGAAGCTTCCAATTGTTTGTTCAGGCATTCCACCATATACAGTACATGGTAAGCATATGGAAAACTGTGTATTAATACCAATGGATTTACCAAAAAATGCTCATAAATATTGGGTTAAGTATTTGAAAAAACTCATATTGGATGCTGATTTGAGAAAACGTCTTGGTGAACAACTTTATGAGGACTTTAAGGTGGAATATAATCTTGCGGAAGTCACAAAGAAACGTGCTGAGTTCTACAAAGCAGCAGTGTTAAAAACATTGGCAGTTGTATAACATGAAAAAGTTTTTCCAGAAAATACTTCTTTGGATATACATTAAGATTCAAACCATCTTAATTAATATTAGCATTGCACTTTATCGTACTGAAGAAGAAGTGCTTAAAGCACCACAACTTGATGTTGGTGAGGATGGTAAAATAATTCAGCGTAAGCTTCATCACAATCCATTGCTCGAAAAATTCTATGCTGGTCAACGTGATGAAAAGTATGTTCAGGATTATTATGAGTTGTTGGTAAAAGCCGATAAATTTCTTCATACTGCAACATCACATCAAAGATTGGTTGCAATGGACAGGCACATGCGTCAAAAAAATTCGGAAGAATGGATGAATCAAAAAGACCCACATGGTAGAAGATATAATTATGCCGGATTCTTTGATGACAATCATAAACACGCTGGCAAAACTATTGCTGAAGTAGTTGAAATTGAATTTGAAGAAAGAAGGACGAAAGACGATGATTTTGAACTTCTTGAAATTTATGACAATAGACCGATTGAAGCAGGTGTCTCAAAGCTATATGAAGAAATTGAAAAGGCTAAAGAGGATAAGACTGAATTTGAAGTAACAGTAATGAAATCGCTTGATTTCCCGATTAGAATTACCCACACCAAAGAAAATATTGTGAATAAAATTGAACAATTAACTGAATCGTTACATGTTAAAAAAATTGGCTTTGAACACAGACAGTTAGAGTTTTTCATACCTTTAAAATTCAAAACGTCAGGCGTGACTGACCAATCTGAAATTTTTAATGAACTTATTGATGTTAAAGAAATTTTCATCAGAGATAAGTATGGAAAAATGATTGCATTTGGTGTTACCAAGTTTTTGAAAAGAATAATACATAACGACACTCATGAGGTTTGGAAGTTTCAGGGAATTGAAATGAAACAAATGGGTGTAATTTAAATTGAAGTAATATGGCAAGTAATTTTTTAGAAAATTTGAAAAATGCTGTTGATAAAGGTGAATTTAATTCTGAAGCAGCAAAAAAAATTAACGATATTGATAAATTGGCTGACGAAAAAGTTGGAAATGCAGAACAGTTAATTCAAAAAAGACTGGATGAGGCAGGAATAAAAACCGCCACAGAAGAAGATGTTGAAGTACTGAATTCTGAGTATGAAGACAAAATGAAAAGGATTGAACGAACCGATGAAGCTAATGTTTGCCTTGCAGACCTTATTAACAGAGAAGAACGAATAATAAGCGAAATTCAGGAAATGATTGAACTGGCTAATAACGCAAAAGAAGATTATGCAGTTGAGTTTGAGGCAAAAGACCCGGCATTTATGGACTTATTAGCGAAAGTCAATCATATAAACATGGAATTTAATAATTCAATTTTTAATAACTTAAACAAATAAATTTATGGCAAAATTTCAAGAAGCATCTCCCGAAGTGGAAAAACTGTTTGATGAAGTCAGAGAAAAAACTTCAATACCCCAATGGGTTGAATTCAGAGTCCTTTGTAATAATAAACAAAAGGGTGAACCTGTGAAACTTGTTAAATCAAATGACCTTGTGCAAATGTTAACCGAAGGAGTTAATTTTGCAGTTGTGGTTAATGAAGACATTTTTTCTGAATTACCGGATGATATGAAAAAATTAGCATTTGATGAAGCACTTGCAGGTGTTGCAGTGAGTGATACTGATGCAGTTTCATTAGAAAAACCCGATTTCAGCACATATAGTGGTGTGTTGGCAAAATATGGTGACAGTGAGGTAATAAAATTAAAGGAATCGGTTAAGAGTCTTTATGACGCTCAGAAGCAAAAGGAAGACCAAGAAAAAGCCGAAAAGAAAGGTAAAAGAGGACGTAAAAAAAGCGTCTTTAGTTGATGTATAGTTTTTTCATGATTCGAATCCCGGCATAACTGTCGGGATTTTTTTGTTTATAAGTATTTATAGAAAAATCTATTATAATGTTAACATATAATATCAAATTTCCACTTAACGATGATGTTACCACCAATACTTATTTTGCAATGAGTAGGGTAACTAAAGATGCGTTTAGTTCTGACCTACTCTTACTGTTGTTAACACAAAGGGGAGAGAGATATTATGAACCAGATTATGGAACTAACTTGTTGAAGTTCATTTTTGAACCAAATGATAGCATGACAGAGAAGGATATTGAACAGGAAATAAAAAACACTGTTTCATTATATATTCCCGCATTGAAAATAAGCAGTGTTACTTTCAGCACACTTAAAGATGAAGAAGGTCAGCCAATATCTGAAAATCAATTGAATGTTAACATTAAATTTACTTATAATGAAGATGCTTTTAGTGAAGCAGGTGAATTAGACTTAAAATTTTAAGATATAAAACATGGCAACAGACACAACTACAAATGTAATTCAATACGGAAGCAGAACTTTCGGAGAAATTAGAACGGATTTGATTGCATTAATCAGGCAAGCATATCCTGATGTGCTTAGTGATTTCACCGATTCAAGCGTAGGCGCAATGCTTATTGATTTGAATGCTGGTGTGGCAAACAACCTTTCTATCAATACTGATAGGGCATTTCAGGAAACACAATTAGAATATGCGCAGCAACGTGCATCTATTCTGAATATCGCAAAAAATATGGGATTCAATATCCCGGCAAGAAAACCATCAGTTACTGTGGTTGATTTTACTGTAAATGTGCCTGTTCTTGGTGATAGACCTGACACCGCATATTATCCCATATTGCAAATGGGTGCACAGATTGTCGGTAGTGGAAAAATATTTGAAACGCAAGAAAATATTGATTGGGCATCTCCTGTAAGCAATCTTGGCGACCCGAATCGTTCAATTATACCTAATCTCGACTCAAACGGCATTATTCAAAATTATAGCGTAACTAAAAGAGAAGTGGTTATTAATGGCTCAACCAGCATATTTAAAAGAGTAATTAATTCTTCTGATGTTGTTCCATTTTTTTCCATTACATTACCTGACCCGGATGTTATTGAAATTGAAAATGTTATTTTAATGGAAGGAACTAATTGGGGCACTAATCCTGAGATTGGAGAATTCTACAAACCCGGAGATAAAGGCGATGTGTATTATGAAGTAGATTTTTTGGCACAGCAACGAATATTTGTACCAATAGAACAAAGTCGCACAGAAATGATAAATAATAGTGGATTGACTGCAGGTCGTTGGATTAATATCACAAAGAAATTTATAAAAGAATATACGCCAAATGGCTATTGTAAATTAACATTTGGTTCTGGTGATGCGGATGCGGATGCATTCAAGAGCGGTTTTCTTAAAGAAGGTGTTAGTAATCGCTATTTTCTTGAAAATTTCCTAAATAATACAGCATTGGGTGAAAAACTTAAAGCAAATCACACGTTATTTGTGAGATATCGTACTGGTGGTGGAAGTTCATCAAACGTTGGGGCAAGAACGTTAACAAGTCTTGGTAATTATACACTGATGGTTCACGGTTCACAGCAGAAATTAAATCAGGCAGTACAGAGAAGTATTAAAGTAAGTAATCCGATTCCGGCAATTGGTGGTAATGATGGTTTAAGTACTGAACAAATCAGACAATTAATCAAGTATAATTTTTCAAGCCAAAATCGTGATGTTACGTTAACCGATTATTTGCTTCAATTATATAAAATGCCGGGTAAATTTGGTTCTCCATTTAGGGCAAATGCGTTTAAACAAAACAATAAAGTTGTTATTTCAATACTTGATATTGGTACTGATGGAAAACTATCGAACACAAGTACTTCATTATTGAAAGAAAATATTGCTGAGTATTTAAGTAATTACCGAATGATTAATGATTATGTTGAAATCAAAGACGGTAAAATTTACAATTTGGCATTTGATATCGATGCTTATGTTGAAAATATTGCTGATAATACAATTGCTAATAGTATAATAACCCTTGTGAGAGATTATCTTGACATTAATAATTATGAAATGAATCAGGATGTTTTTCTTGGTAGGCTTCAAAAACAAATTCTTGAAGCAAATGGTGTTGTAAATGTTATTAGTATTAAAGTGTATAATAGAGTTGGTGGACAATATTCAAATAATGTTATTTCACAAGCATTTGCAAATACAAATACTGGCGAAATTCAAATTATAAACAATACTATCCATTCAACAATGGATTCGATGTTTGAAATAAAGTATCCTGAAAAGGATATTAGGGTGTTTTTAAGGAAAAAAGTTGGTTAATTGTGGAATTGATAAAAAAAACGGTGCAAAGAGCAATGACTACTGGTCTAACTGCAACCACCACTGGTTACAGTTATATTATTATTCCAGATATTGATGCAGTCTATCATTTTAAGATTGGATTGACTGCAGAACTACAAGATATTGGATTTTTCGATGCATATGTTGCACCAGTTGTTCCAGAACCACCTGCGCCACCAACACCTGAAAATACATATTATTATATTGATGACGATGGCAAAGTATTTATTGATTCAGACGGCAAATATTTTGTTTGGACAAAATAATATAAAATAAAACAATAAAAAATGGCAGATAATAATAAAAAACTATTTAATTTATCGGGTACAACATCGCCTGATGGTGCTACCATGAGGATTGCTATTGGTAATACAGGTACTACTGCATATAATATGACCCTTAATGGTTTTAAAACGTGGTTGGGATTGACAGGAATATCGCCAACTACGATATTAACCAAAGCAGTATGTATTGGGTCATGGAATATGGACACAACAAGAGTAAAGTGCGTTTCAACTGGCGTTGCGTTGAGTAAATTGAGAGCAATTAGTGATATAACAATAATTTCGGACTCATGTGAAATGTTTGCTCCATATTATAGAAATAGCAATTGGGAATTATCTTTGGGTGTGAAAGTGTGCTGTGCACCAAGCACTAATGCATTAGTTGCGCTTGAAAGAAATGATGGTTACTTTTTCGATTCGAGCGGATTTAATAACACTGCAATGAATAGAGGCTGGATTATGGTTCATTATGTTTGTTAATTAATATGGTAACAGGAACTACAAATACAAGCAGATTAAGTGAATTGCGTAAATATTCGACAGCAACGGGGTTCACCAAACAATATTTTAGCGGTGGAACTTATTCTACAGATGGCGTTGATTATTTAACATCAATTTCGGGGGTATCTATTACGTATTATCTTGGTGGCATTAAATATATTGACGATGTTGCAAACGAAATTACAACATTTATCTATGCTCCTTCAGGTACGAGTAGTCCTGATTTTATCAATGCGCCATATTATAAAGACCCTAAAAAAGAAAACATTATCAGCAACCCAAAAATTAACGATGATGTATTTATAGTAAGACAAGAATTATCTGCATTTGAAAATAATTATAGGTTAGAACACATTAGAAATCTCAGTGAATTGTTAACATATGCAGGTGGTAAATATTTTAACATTGTAAGTAATACATAACAGCATGGCAATAGGAACATATGGCATATCGAGACCCGCAGACGTAAGTGTTGATGACATTAATGTGTATTATAATTATACACCAAACAGGGAAACAAGTAACAATATAATTTACAGCTTAAATGCAAGTGAAATACTTGAATATTGTTATTTACCTGATGATGAACAAGATATTGCCAACTATACTGAAAATTTATTGGAAGGCTTATACAATTTAAGACTTCCTGCTTCTATTTTTAATCAATTGGGCATATATACAATATACATTAAACCTAAAATGACACCAATATTGGTGGTGGATTGTAGCGTATTATCAGCTTTGCCGACAGTGAAAGGTATTGTGGTGAATGTAAATGATTTGCCGGAAGCATTAAGAGCAAACAACGCTTTGCAGGGATATAGAATTGAATATGTGAACAGCGACACCTTAAAATTGAGGAATGTTGTTCGTTATGTTGTTACTTCGAATAAAGTAGTTCCGGTTAGTGAAAACGTTGGTAATACATCACAGAGAGCAATAAGATATCGTTTCGATGACACTGGAACATTAATGTTTTTACAGGTAACTCCAAGTAGCTCATCCGATGTTAAACCAAACGCATTGCCTTTCATTGGTAATCCGGGTCAAACCATACTCATTTCAAATACTTTTTTTACTCCATTAACCATTGAAGTCGAATTGGTTGAAAATACTTTAGATACTTTGGCTGACATCGTTGCTGGTGAACAAATTAAAGATGTTCAGAAAGGTATTCTTACACATTACGATAAGAATAGAGTTATTACAAAACAGTTTAACTTGTATGAAATTAAGGAAGATGTTACTGATGTTCCATTGTTTGAAGTTAAAGAAAAGCGTACAGGTATTGACGAAACACAAAATTTTGATGATATTGTCGATGAGGTTCAATAAATAATAGCAGAATTCTAACACAAAAAAATCCCGATGTAATGAATTGGGATTTTTTATTTTATTGTATTTATAGTAAAATGTATAATTTGTGGCAAAAGTAAAAGTTGTAAATACAAGGCTCGATTCCAACTTAAATGGTACTAATTTTAATAACATTCCATCTGAAACGATTTTTTCATTTGGTCGCTTTAATGTGACTTCGAATTTTGATGGTAGAACACCAATTGATTATACTAATGAGTTGAGTTCATTTGTGCGTGCAGTTACATTGGAAACAATGGGCGTGACTGAAACACAATCACAAATTTTGCATGCGTATGCAACAAATGCTGTATTAAATCTCGATAAGAGTGACCTTAACACATTTGTAAGATATGGCTCTGCATATGAATTTTTAAGATTAATGATTGAGGGAATTATTCTTGCATATCCGGGTAGCCTTTTCATGAGTTCTCAAATGGAAATTGGGGGTAATATTACATACTCGAATTATTCCGCAGATACTATAACAAACACAACTACGTTTACAATACCGATTGAATATATTGCAAATAAATTTGGCTTGGTGTATAATGATGGAAATCAAACAATTCCTGATGATAGCGAACTTAAAAATTTAAATTTATCTTATGACAAATATGTTGTCTGGTCTGCAGCGAATCCAACAGGTAATTCATTTTCAGTTATTGGATTTACTGGATTTACAACTGATAGCTCAAAAGCCAATTACAATAAAATTTTATTAAAAGTATCAGGTAATCCATTTCCAGCAGAAATATTTAGTGGTTATACATATGAAGTTGATTTTCACATTAAGCCAAACAATTTTGTTTTTGAAGAATTTAGAGCATTGCTTAATGATTATCAAAAATATATTGTTTCAGAGAGGGATGGCACGAATGGTTTTAAGTTTGTTCTTAAAGACCCGACATTACTTGAAGATGGTTCGGTTGTTTATGGTGATTCAAATATGTTGTGGAGCACTGGCGACAAGTACAATATTGATATTGACACACCGAATTATAGAAACTTTTTGAATAGCATTCTAAATATCGGAAGTAAGTATGATGCGATTAAAACCGATTTAATTGCCAGATTTTTAACACCCGCATCGCTTAAAACATATGACCTTACCGAAGAGGGTAAGATGACAAAACTTCTTAGAATTTACGGTAGAGAGTTCGATGAATTAAGGCAATTTATTGATTCCTTAGTTAATATTAATAAGGTTACATATAATAAAATCAACAACATACCTGACCAATTAGTAAAAAATCTTGCCAGAACTTTTGGGTGGGATTATTTCTCGTTAGTTAATGAAAATGAGTTGGTTGAGAGCTTTTTAACTATTGATGATAGCGAGAGGAATTTAAACACTGATTTGCTTCCGGCTGAAATAGATATTGAACTTTGGAGAAGAATTTTAATCAATACAAATTATTTTTGGAAATCAAAAGGTACTCGTGAAGCAATAAAATCTATGTTTTTGCTCATTGGTATTCCAGAACCCTTTATCAACATTACTGAATATGTCTATACTGTTGACGGTAAAATCAATCCTAATACCGTACCATTAACATTGGAAGAATTACCATCAGCATCGTTACCGTATGATAAAGATGGCTATCCGGTAGCTCCTATTGAATCAAGCACATTTTATTTTCAGGTTTCTGGGGATACTGATAGTGGTCAAGCATATATGAACGTGTTTCGCATGGTTGGATTTGATTTAACACCAATTGTTGATAACAAAAAATCGTGGGTACAAGCAGGTGCAATAACCAGAATTGATGACACAACGCCACAATATTATCAGGAAGACAGTAAACTTGTTTTGAATACAAAAGAAGTGGACGTTGCGCTTGATACTGCACGTGGAATTGAATATGACGTATTTGATTACATAAAAAATCAAGATTTTAAATATAATTCAAGTGGTTATACATTACCATTCACATACGTTAACATTTCATTAGGGGTAACTGGTTCACAACAAACATTTCCATTACCACCAGCAGTATATTCATCCAATAAAATAAAGGGTGATTTAGAAGTTCGTTTCAATGGAATATTATTAAATGCGCCAAAAACTGGAACAACAACGGGAGTTACATATCAAGCGGATTATATTATTGATGAGGTAACAAAAACATTTACATTAACTGGTGAAACTGGCGCAATGTATGCCCAAAATAATAGTTATCGTAGAGATGTTGTACAGGCAACATTTGTATATTCAGGTGGAACTGAATTTATTAGTGGAATTACTGTTCAATATCTTGTAACAAGGGTTAAAGCGAATTTACTTGGTACTGAAATTCCATTACCAAGTATGCCACGTGGTGATGTGCAGGTCACAATAAATGGTGTTGCCTTAACAAAGGGAACTGCTCAATTTAATGCAGATTATGTTGTTGATGCAAATAATAATAAAATTATCATACAAAATGCCGATGTAATATCATATTTGGGAGTCAATCCTAATGTTCAGGTAGCATATCTTGAAGTAATTGGTAGCGATGACATTAATGTAAAAAGTGAAATATATAGGGTAGACAGTTTTAGCACAGGTAAATTATATTACAACTCATTAGCTGGTAAATATGTTTATAAGCTCAACTATAAGGTGAACAATGCAAGCGAAGTTAAACTACTTATCGATGGAATTGCGTTAGAACCCGGTATGGATTATAATGTAAATATTTCAAACCCGTATGAAATATTCTTACCTTCAGGAATTAAATATGGCACAGTAATTAGTGCATATTATCTTGTGGGTGGGGTGGATTATTTCAATCCGATTGTTGGTGATGTGTTTGGTCTTGGTGATATCAGCCAACTATCATTTCTTGAATTTATCGAATTGCTTCAAAGAAGGATGATAAATGCAAGGAACAGAAAAACAGTAACCGATTTTAAAGGTGGGTGGTATCCCACATTGTTGAATGTGTATATTCAATATTTAAAAAGAGCAAATATTGACCCAGAAAGTGATTTACATTCAAACGGATATACTTTTGAGAATCTATATTCGTTTTTGAGCAAATATAATGCATTCTTCCAGAGGTTTGTTGACCAATTATTGTCGGCAACAATTATTCTCAAAAAAAGTGGTTTACTTATTAGAAACAGTATATTCACGAAGCAAAAATTTGCATATAAAAGAGGGGTTAATATGTATTCTGGCAATACTGTAAGTACTCTCGATATGAGAGGTATGGCAATGATACAATATCTTGGCGATGACGGTAGTGAATTTATTATAGCGCAAACAATTCCTGCACCACCGCCACCACCACCGACATTATATGTTGAAACAATACCGGGGGTACTTGGTAGTATAATTACTGGTGGTAAGAATATCGTTGGATATGATTTACTCACAGAATATGGTGTTTTATATAAGAAACAAGCTGATAGTATTTGGTGTAAAAATTCGCAATGTGGTTCATTGAGTGTTAACACATATGCAACAACTTTAACGGGATTGGATTGTAGTACCAACTATGAATATAAAGCGTTTATTAAGTCAAATATTTATGGTTATACTGGTACTTCAGAATGCACAACCACACCTGCACCACCAGTTACAATCACACTATCAACATGTCCAGCATTGAGTATCGACTATAATAGTATTGACAATACTGGTGGTATTGTCCTTCCAAGTGAATGTGGTTTAGCTGTTGATTATTATGGCATGCAATATAGAGCAATTGGTACTGTTGGAGAATTTGGATGCATGACTCTCAGTCCTACCGCATTAACATATACATCAGCAGGTGGTTCTCAAAATATTACAATTTGTGGTCAACCTACTAATTGTTTCTGTGTTTCAAGTGCACCTGCGTGGATAACAACTGAAGCACCAGAACCGCTTTCACCATTGGGTGTGAATCATATCGTTACTGCTTCAGCAAATGCGGGTGCATGTAGAAATGGAACAATCACATATAGTGCAGTAACAAATTGCGTGAATGTCAGCGTTTCGCAAGCAGCTTATATTCCAACAAGCAAATCTGTGTGCATACTTTGTTCACCGGGTGGTTATGGCACAAATTATATCGATGAAGAAATACTTGCTTGTGGTGCTTTTGGTAGTAGTGCAGGTGGTATTAATCCAAATATGTCACCGGGCGAATGCTTCTATCCCACATTTACTTGGTGTATTTGCAAACCAGCAACAGTACACGCCCCATACCCACAATGTGTTGAATTGAAACGTAATGGAACAACAATATATAGTAAAAGTGTAAGTTCAAAAGCAGCTTGCAGTTGTAGTGGTACTTGGACAACATGTGTTTTCTATGGTGATTGTATTGAAGTGGTAACATGTGCAACAGCACAAGAAGCGGAATGGGGTGGTCAAACAAAAGCAAGTAGGGCATCAATTCATATATCAAGTATTGGTGCGGGTGCTGGTAGTTTCACCATTGGCGCATCTCCGTTTAGTAGCAGTATAACTTGTGGTGGAGCGTATTTACCAGTATAAAAATAATTGTATTTATGATAAATAAAAAATAATATGCCAATATTTCCTACACCAGAACCTTGGAAAACCACTTCACTAAGTACAGGTCCTGTTCTTGGTGGCACATATAATTGTACAATTACTGCGTGCATATCTGCGAGTACGATATATGAATATAGAGCATATTCAGTTATTGATGGTGTACCATATTACGGAAATGTTTTAACAGGATGTACGTTAGCGTGTCCTTCAGGCATTCCATTGGTTTGTACAGGTCCTATTTTACCTGCATCCATTTGTCCAACGCAAATGCTTATTAAATATAATGAAATGTGTGATGATTGTGGTGCACCTATTGCTGAATATGGTGCAATATATACACAAAATCCAGTGTATGGAACACCAACAACCTTATGTTATCAAAACTACCCCGCACATGTTTGTAAGTCATCTATTTGTGGAACAATAAATGATGGATGTAATTATTTGACAATGCTTTCAGGACTTACTCCAAATACAATGACATATTATAGGGCATTTGCAAGGAATGTAAACGGTAGTGGTTATGGGGATATTTGTACGCAACAAACTGCTGCACTTCCTGCTATTCCAATTACAGCATGTATTTGTGTTATAAATAATTATTATAATGAACATCAAGGATATATTTGCTTAGACCCGCCATTAGCAGCAGGGCAGTGGGCAGAATTATCGATAAACTATAATCAAACAAATTTGGGTAGTTCTTATGCAGATATTGCACGAATCAGAGTATATTGTAGAGCAAATGGTGCACCATATTATACTGAAATTACGGCAAATATTGACCCATCATATGTTATGTGTACTGATGTTAGTAGATTCTGTGGATATGGCGGTGGACAGATATTGTTAAATTGTGGTGATTCAATTTGTTTCTCAAATCAAGTTGAGAGCATGATTGGTTCATGTAGTTCGTTCTGTATTCATCCATATGACAGTAGTTCTGATGTTAACATAGGGGTACACCCAGATTATTGTGAAGATTGTATTGTCATCACCTAACATAAAAAATAAAATTAATTGTATTTATGTTTAAAGAATAAAAAATGGCATTTATTGAAAAGAAAGACCCGGTTGTTATTAATATTAAGTTAACTTCAAAAGGAAGAGAACTTTTATCAGAAGGAAATTTGAATTTTCAATACTTTGCTATTGGTGATAGCGAAATTGATTATAATTTCATTTCAGAAGCGCAAGTTGTTGATTCTGAATTTACTGCATATAATTTAGGTGTGTTAAGACCCGCAGATAAAAATCCAAAGCAGTTGTCGTTTATCACCAAAACATTATCTGGCGACCCATATAACGAAATTTCAAGTGTACCTTCATCACCATATATTGTTTCAAATACCGTTGATTCTCTTGGATTCTTTACAAATATTACTAATACACAAGCAACTTTTATTACTGATGCTAATCATGTAAAGCAACCAGATGCAATGATTGATATGGGTACTATTGCAGGTGGAAAGCAATTGACGTTATTGAAAGCACCAACATATGGTACAAGCACTGCTGAACCAGCTATTGGTGACATGTTATTGGTGAAATGGACGTATGGTTTCAACACTACTGGTCAAACAGTACAAAGAACATTACCAACACCATATTTGTTTTATAGAATTGAAAATAAATTATCTGGTAGTCTTGCATCCAACAATTTGGTTGTCGAAGTTGATAGATATTTACCAAATTTTAGCGGTCTTTCGTTAAGTGGAGTATATGCTGGTGCATTAATATATTATGATTTTATTAATTTCAGTGGCAATACTGTTTTCACCATGTCATCTACTGATTATTTGGATGAAAGCGTATTATCGTTTTTACAAAATAGTCAATGCCCAACAATTGTATTTCCATTTTGGAACATGTCGATTATATTTACTGAAGAAATTGCAGGTGTTCAACCAGAAAAATTGAAATATACTCAGTTTAATAGTAGAATTTATGCTGGTTTTGTATCGTACATTCAAAATCAAGCACCTGTTTATAAGAAATTAGGTGTTATACACTATACCAACTCATCGCCAGCTAATGTTTATGCTGAAGGGTTCTATCTAAACACGCCCGTGCTTAAAATTCCAACAATTATGTGGCATAAGTCAACAGGTGCTACATTGGGTGTTACTTTAAGAGCATATGGTAGTCCAAAATTATTGGTGAATAGTAATACAGGTGCAACTTCACTTGATACAGAATATTATGATTTGGCTGATGAGGATGGAAACGTTGTTGGAAAAGTGTTTACTGAATTAAAATTGTTTGTAATTGAAGACCAAGAACTTCTGTTTGCGATGTCATATAAGTCAAATAGAAGCTGGACACTTCCAAACTATTATGCAAGCACAAGTGCATTGCCAGATTGCCCACCAATGTCGCCAATTGTTATGTGGAAACCATTTACTATGATTACTCCGACATTAACTGTGGTAAGTAGAGAATATTGTCACTCAACATCAGGTGGTTGGAAGCCTATTACTGATTTAAATAGCGTATTTACGTTAGCGGGTGTTGAAGATACTGGATATAGGGTAGGTGTATGTAATGGTGCGCTTGTTTCAGGTAGTGTGTCGATTGGTAGATATCACATAGTGGATGACACCATAATGTGTACATATGCGCCAGTATCAATTGCGCCAAACAGTTGTTGTGCAGTTACTGTGACATACACTCATTGCACATCTTGCACACCACCTGATTATTACTTTAATGGTACAGCAAGTTAAATAATTTAAAATGAACGGCAATACAGTTTTCATATCATATTTTTTTGAATCATTGAGTGGATTTTCAAGTGCAATCCATTGTAACTATATTGGAAGAATTGAGTTAAATGACATCAATCCAACAATTGAAACAATTAGGCTTAAATTCTCAAATATTGATGATTTTAAATTTTTAAATTCAAATAGTGGTTCAACAACTGGCTATTCTGCACATAAATTGTATGCGTTGGTTCAATTAATTCAATATACGGATGTTGATGATTTGGCTGATGTTAAACCAGTCCCGGCATTGTGGAAAACATATGAATTAACACATCAAATTATAGGATATCCGACTGGAAATACGAGATTAATATCACCTGCTGATATGGTTGGTGTTGTGTTTGAAATACCACTTCTCGACTATTACAATACTGGTTCTACTGAATTTAGTGCATATAATTTAGACTATTTAAGCTATCCAATTCCAACAGAAACCGATAAATTGTGTTTTGGAGATGAAACGTATTTCTTTGGTACAGTTGAAAGTGAAGTGGAAGCAGATGTGTTCACAACAGACCTTTCAATTAATTTGGCTTTGGGTGAATTTAATTCAACGACAAATCCGACATGGGATGGTGTATCTTCAGTTGCAATATCTGAAGTTGGAATTTATGATGAAAACAAGAATTTGGTTGCCATTGGTAAATTAAATAATCCAATTATCAAGGATTCGTCAATTACAAGAACCATATCATTTGCAATCGATTTTTAATTAAATGAAAAGACCTTGGCTATTAATATTGATTTTCTTATTGCTAATTGCATTGGGAATAGTTATTTCTATTGTTATAACCAAGCGCAGAGAAGCGAGAATAAATCGTTTTGAGTTTCCAACAACAATGGTTGCAAATAATTATACATCGCACAAGTATGCGGATACTATTTCATTAGTTATTCTGAATAAAATATATCAGTACGATACGGTTAATTTAAATATTTATTATGCACCGAAGCATTTAAGTAATGATGAATATGATATTATTGGATTTATTCAAAGAAACCCATATCAGCCACATTCATATAACATTTTTGTGAAAAATGGCACGCTTCCAATATCAATAAAACGATTTTTATCACATGAGCTAATACATTTACATCAAATGGAAATTGGTGATTTAGTTCAAATTGATTACACCAAAATTGTTTATAAAGGCGACACGATATACTTTTCACAAGTGCCATATGAAAAAAGGTTGTATGAGATTGAAGCCGGTTTACATGAAAATGGTATTCAAAAAGCAGTGAATAAGCTACTTTATTCAAAATAATCACCCAAATCTATAATTTTTTATAAATTCTTAGTATTTATTATAAATTATGATTAAAAATTTATGATACATATGAAAGAATTAATCGCAGCTAATGGAACGAAACCAAAGTCTATTATAATCGATGGTGATTTACACAATAGATTTAAGACATTATGCAAAGGCAAAAATTTAAAAATTGGTGGCGTGATTGAAGACCTCATCAGAGCATATTTGCGTGACCCTCTTGGAATGCAGCAAGTAATCAATGCCGTCAAAGATGAAATAAATGAGGCAGAACAAAGAAAATATATTACCGAAGCACTTAAAAAGTAATTTATGGAAAAGTATATTTGGTCATTAGATATTAGTACTACCAATATTGGTTTTGCATTGTGGGATGATAAGGGAAAACTTATTGAACTTAAACATCTTGAATTAAAGACAGGTAAAGACGTGCCTGTGGATGAAAGAGATATTCATAAAGCCGAAATCTTTAGAAAATTTGTGGCTAACTATAAGGAACATATTTTAAATGACCTTAATGGAGAACTGATGCATATTATTGTGGAAGAACCGCTTGGTGGTAGCAATAACCCAACAACCAATTCATTATTGTATGGATTTAATGGCATTTGCAGATATATCTTATTTGTAATGTTCGGAATTTATCCAATGAAAATCAGCGTTTATGATTCAAGAAAACTGTTCTGTTCTGAATTAGTTGTGGCTACTTATAACAAAAAGGGCGAAAAAAAGGAAACACTTTCATTTCCCAAGAAATATATTAAAGAAAAAAAGTTGTATATCTGGGAAAAAGTTTGTAAATTAGAACCGCAAATCGAATGGATTTATAAAAAGGACAGTAAAGAGCCAAAAGATATGTGCTTTGATATGTCGGATAGCTATGCGGTTGGATTTGCAGGTTTAAAGATGCTGGGAATTATTAAATGAAGCGTGTATATTTAATTCAGTCATTAGAGAATAGTTATTACAAGATAGGGGTTTCCAAAGACCCCAAAAAAAGAATAAAACAATTACAGACGGGTAACTCATCCGAATTGAAACTGGTTGAGTCATACCCGTCTGATTTTGCTCATCAAATCGAAAAAACATTGCATCGAAGGTATTCGCATCTTCAAAGAGAAGGAGAATGGTTTGACATGGGCATAAGCAATGAAGTTTCTTTTATTCAGGAATGTCAAAAAATTGAAGAGACATTAATTTTCTTGAAAAAAAATAGTACCGTATTTATATAAAACCTTGACAAATTGGGTTTTTTGTTTTAGCTTTGACAAAAATTTTTGAAATAAATTTTATTAAAATCATAACGGTATGACAAAAGAACGTATTGAAAAAGCAATTGAAATCATTAATTATGCAATCAAAAATCAAATATCAGTTAAAGAGGCTTCCGTTAAATGCGGACAATCTGATACGTATGTAAAAAACACAAAAGCCGTTGTCTATGACAAATATGACGAAGGCACGCTAAATGACGAACTATTCACAATGTTCGATACTGCTTACAAAAGATACACTGAAAACACAGTATTTGGTGTTAAAGCAGAAGAAAAATTACCCACAGCACCCGATAAACCAGCCGACATTCCCCCAGCAGCAAATGGTAGAGAACAATTAACTTTCGAACAAAAGGGGAACACCGCAATAATCGATTTTAAAACTGACGATAAAATACTTGGAAATTCGGCAATTAATCAGGATATGATTGATAAATCAATACCCGCAAATCAAGCAATTTTAAGAAATCTTGCAGAAGGTGATGAAAGTTATCCCAAAAATCACATAAAAACACTTGATGAACTTCTCGATTATTTAAATGTTGACAGGGAAGTTTGGAGAGTTGAACGCACACGCTTGAATAAATGGGATGTAACATCATGGTCGGAAGGTTATGCCAGAACAATTCAGAATTTTCAGGTAAGAGCAGACCTTGTTAGAAACATTCAAGTTGTTAAAGAAAGAATGGCTGGTGAGATTTTCATCGACATGATTAAAAACTATAAGCCACCCGTATTTTTTGTGGGAAATACTGATGCCCCAAAATCAGATGAAAATAACCTTTTTGAAGTATCGATATTTGACCTTCACATGGGTAAGCTTGCATGGGGTGGTGAAACCGGAGAAAATTATGATACGAAGATTGCACGTGCAAGATTTTTGGAGTCAATTGAAAAATTGGTTCATAGGGCAAGTGGTTTTGATTATTCTCGTATTCTTTTCCCTGTAGGTAATGACTTTTTCAATAGCGACACAATATTCAATACAACCACTCAGGGTACTCAGCAGGATGAAGACCTTCGTTGGCAGAAAACATTTAATGTTGGTACAAGACTTCTTGTTGATGCAATTAATTTGCTAAAACAGACAGGCAGACCTGTTGATGTCGTTGTAATTCCCGGTAATCATGATTTTGAACGCAGTTATTATATGGGCAAATTCCTTGAAGCGTGGTTTAATAACGACCCATCAGTAACCATGTATAATGGTGCATCACCAAGAAAATATTATCGTTTCGGTAAGGTGTTACTTGGGTTCACACATGGAAGTGAGGAAAAAGAAAGTTCACTTCCGCTTCTTATGGCAACAGATATTGAATCTAAACCAATGTGGAGCGAAACGATTTTCCATGAATGGCATCTTGGTCACATTCATAGGAAAAGAAATGTGAACTATAAAGTTGTTGACACCAAAGAAAGAACATTAAATGAAGATTTGGGTGTTACCATCAGGTATCTATCAAGTCTTACTGGAACAGAAGAATGGCATCACAAGAAAGGTTTTGTTGGTGCAATTAAAGCAGCAGACGCATTCATCTGGAATGATGAGTTGGGTCTTATCGCACATCTGAATTCAAACTTAATTATAGAATAAAATGGCAAAATCAAACTTAGTGAAATTAGCAAAAGGCGGTAAAAATACAAAAACTAAACCCGCAACAAAACCTGCAGTGAAGAAGGTTGAAGAAAAACCTTTAACACCGGAAGAAGAACGTGATTTGAAAGCAAAACAAAAAGTGAAAGAATTATTGAGTGACGTACCACTTGTTCCACCAACAAGCGATGAAGTGCTTGAACTTGAAGAAGAAAAGAAAGAAGTAGAAGGCGTTGATTGGCTTACGGAAGAAGTTACTAAGCTTACTGCTGAAAATGAACAGTTGAAAGCAGATTATGGTAAACTTTTTGAAGAAAACAAGAGACTGAAAGCAGGAAAACCAGCAATCACTGCAGATGAATCTGCACCCGTTGATGAAGGTGCTGTGAAAGTAAATCTTGTGAAACTTTTCAATGAGTTACAGGCTAATTATTTGAGAAATCCGGGTGTTTCGCAATTTGGAACTCCGAATTTTATTATCTATCCCGTTGCATTTATGGAAAGAATGGTTATGTTCTTTCCGTTCTTGGGAAAAGAGAAAAAGTACAAGGCATAATTTTTGTTCAATAATTTTTAATACGTAAATTGCTCTAAAATCTTTGTTTTGGAGCAATTTTTTATTATATTTGTGTTGTGATTAGAGGACAAGAATTTCATAATATCATTCAGAACATTTTTGGTGATGTTCAAGGTTATCTGCAATCAGAACAGTTGCAGGTAAACTGTCCACGTTGTCAGGAAAGAGAAGGCTTGTCACATCCAGATGGCAAATTTAACTTGGAAATAAACACAGCCAAGCGAATGTTCAGATGTTGGAAGTGCGATGAACCACGTTTTTCTGGTTCATTAGGCAGACTTGTTAAAATGTTTGGTTCTCATATTGATTATGATGTCTATAAATCATATGCGGGTATTTTTCATGACTACGATTTAAATGAAGATGAGAAAGTATATGCACCCGTAAAATTGCCCGAAGAAATGATTCCATTTTCACAAATGGAAAGTGGTAATCTTGAGCATTTTGAAGCATATACGTACATGGTTGCCGATAGAAAGATATCAAGAGAATTGATGTTAAAATTTCGGCTTGGTTTTTGTACAACCGGAAAATACGCCAAAAGAATTATCATACCGTCATATGATGCTAATGGTGAAATAAATTACTTTGTTGGAAGAACTTATGACCCCAAGGAAAAGAAAAGAAAGTATTTGAACCCTGTTTCAGATACAAGTAAAATTATTTTCAATGAAGGTCTTGTAAATTGGGATTCTACTGTATATCTTGTTGAAGGTGCGTTTGAAATGTTATCATTCCCGGCAAACATAATACCAATGCTTGGAAAAACATTATCACCCACATTGTTTTTGAAACTGAAAGAATTAAAGCCTGATGTTGTTGTTTTATTAGACCCTGATGCATATAAAAATGCAGTGGAACTATATTACATGCTTTACACTATTTATGTAGGCTGTGAAGATAGGGTCAAGATTGTTAAATTGCCGACAGAAGAAGACTTAGATGAACTTCGTAGGAATAAAGGTGTTGACGAAGTGATTAAGAGTCTTCGAACAGCAAGGGGTTTAACCATCGATGATTATTTTATTAATAAGTTGCAGAAGCCGTATGTTGCGAGAAAGTCAGGAAACGCTTACTCTAATTCAAGAAGTTTTAAATAAAAACAGAGTAGCTGAAGAAAAGTTTTATAGTAAATATAAAAAGATTATTGAAGATTACATTAAGTACAAACTCCCGAAGATTCAAAATAAAGAAGACTTTGAAGATTGTGTTTCAACTATTTTAATTAAAATATTTCTAAGTCTGGATAAGTATAATCCAGAAAAGTCAAGTTTTAAATCGTGGGTTATTGTAATTACACGGCACTATATGTGTGATTGGGCAAAAAGCTGTACAGTATCGTTTTCAGGTGCAAGCATACCGCTTTCTTTCACATCATCGTTTGATAGTACATTTACTATAAATGGCACTTCTTGTAATTATTCTGTAAGCAATAACAGTAACACTGGTGATGGTTTTGATACTGTAACATACACATCAAGCAGTAATGATGGAGCATTTGTGGCAAATTCGTCTTATTTTACTTCTCCAAACACCGTTGATTTCGAAAATTGCAATTCGTTGATGCATATTTCAAATCAAATATCGTCTGCAGATTATACGTTGTTGAATATGAAGTATATTCAAGGATATGATTATTGCGAAATCGGGAAAGAATTTAATCTTTCAAGCGATACTGTAAGTAATAGAGTTAATTACTTGAAGACCAAATTAAAGAAAAATAATGTTAATTTAGTATATGAATAAAAAAGGTTCGCCTATTATGACGAACCTTTGCGCATTGGGACTCTTAACATTATTACTTAATCTCAATTTGTTTCGCTTCTTTTTTGATTTCAACTTCCATTTTTGGAATGCTGAGTTTCAATATTCCATCTTCAAATGAAGCCTGAACATTTTCTTTATCAACAGATTCTGGCAACGTAAATGACTTTACATATTTACCATAAAATGTTTGCTTTTTGTTATATTTCTGGTCGCTTTCTTTACGTTCCGCACTAATTGATAATACATCATCTTCAACATTAATTGAAATGTTTTCTTTCTTCACACCAGCCAATGATAATTCAACAACATACTCTTTATCTGTTTCAATTACGTCATGCAATGGATTTCTGATTGTTAAATCATTCCAAACTGGAAGTCTGAAGAATTCATCATCAAAAAATCTGTCAAATAATGTAAGGGTCGGAGTTGAATTTCTTAATATTGGTAACATAGCTTTTAAATTTTTATAAATAAATGTAATTTTTTTTATTTCCGTATTTACAAAAGCAATACCATTTCACTTATTGTGACAATTTGTCACAACATTTTTCTTTGAAATGACATTATGACAAATTTTAAAAATCCTTGCATTTATTGGGGGTTTTAGATATATTTGTGAAAAATTATTCTTATTTTAAAATTATTGTTTATGAAAACGAACGAACAAACCCAAAATGAACAATTCGTAAAAGAATCGTTAATCCTTAAAGGAGTTGCAAACAGCCTTCTTTCAATGCAATTCCCCAAATTTAAAAATCTTATTGAAATGCTCGAACACTTTGACTATGAAGTGAAAATTGACCCAAAAATATTTGCAACTGGCAATGTTGTTGTTGATTTTGCACGAAAAAATCGTGAAGTGTTATCTGCAATGAATTCTTACGAATATGAAATATCAAGCCGAACCAATTCATATGAAGGAAAAAGTAATGTGTATACTGGTCTTTTGAAAAAAATTGTGTTGTGCGAAAACATAATGTCGTTATATGAGAATGACAATAAAACCGAAATTAATTATCTTAAATTACTTATAGATTTTGATAGGAACGATAAAAGATATATGAGAATCATTGATTTTCTATCAGAAAGAGGAAACGTGTTTGCACCGAATTTACCGATTTTTAAATATTCAGGTAAAACGTATTCAATTGGAGAGCAATCATTTAACAGTGAAAATGATTTGATTGAATATTTCATGCAAAAAAAAGAAAATATATTTGTTTATCAATTTAAAATATTAAATGACAACTCAGTTGCTGTTAGATATTGCATTGAAAGAACGATAAATTAATTTTATATAATTGCACATAATTGATGATAAAAAAAATAGCACATCTTGCGGATATTCACATACGTAAGACTCCAACTCGAAATGAAGAATACCAATTGGTATTTAATAATCTCATAAAATCACTTCAAACTCAAAAGCCAGACAGGATTGTTATTGTTGGTGATTTGGTTCATGATTACCTTGACCTTCAGGGTGAACAATTAATTATGGCACACGAATTACTCACTGCACTGAGTAAAATTGCTCCGGTTCGCATAACCAGAGGTAATCACGATTGTCGTAAAAAGAATTTGAAGCGTGTTGATAGTGTTAAGGCAATTGTAAAAACACTTAACAATCCCAATGTCTTATATTATGATAAGACAGGGTTTTACGGTGATGACAATTTAGTTTGGGCGGTTTGGCATCATGGTGACATGAAAAATAATCCTTGGAAGACAAAGAAAATAAAAATAATTGGTGGTGATAATGTTGGTGTTGAAATTTTAGATGCATCACAACTCACAATCATTGATTTGTTTCATGACCCCGTAAATGGGTGTAAATCTACAACTGGTTTTGATATGAAAAGCAAATCACTTTATAAAATCAGTGACTTTAAAGGCACATTTTCAATGTTTGGTGATATTCACAAAGCACAGTTTTTGGATTCGGCTCAAACGAAAGCATATTGTGGCTCATTAATAGCACAAGATTTTAGTGAAGGTGATGATAATTTTCATGGCTATTTCATGTGGGACATTGAAAATAAGGTTGCCGACCCTATGCAAATAAAAAATGACTGGTCGTTTAAGAACATTAAGATTACACCATTTACTGATTTTAACGACTTAGATTTTGAGATTGAAAATCCAACTAAGTTTATGAGAGTAAGGTTTGTCTGGGGTACACTCCCGGAAACCAGAAATAAGGAGAATGAGAGAAAAACAGTTGAGTTTACGAAATCAAAATATAAAAATATTGTCATTTCACACAAGAACGAGTTTCTTGAAAACGAAAAGATTGAAGTAAATGAAAATGTTACGTTGGAAAATGTAACAACCAAAGCAGTACAACATGAAATTTTCAAAGAATTCCTTCAAAAAATAGGAACTGAAGAAGAAATAATTAATGATGTTATTGCATTGGATGAAGAAATATTAAATGAGATTGATTTATCTGATGATGCTGGTGGTGAGTGGAATATTGTGAAGTTTGGTGGTGAAAACTTCATGTCATACGCCAATTTGGAAGTTGATTGGAGAGAAATGGAAGGATTATTCCAAATTACTGGTAAAAATACTGCAGGAAAAACAACAATAATGAAGCTTCTCACATATGTTCTTTTCAGTAAGACGTTGGAAACCGAAACAAGAATGAAATATGGTGACATGCGCTTCGTCAACAATAGGAACAGTGCTAATTTCTGTGAAGCATATCTTGTTATTGAATCAGGTGGTGAATATTTTGGAATTAAGAGAAAAACCGAAATTACTAAAACAAGAAGTGGTGAAGTTAATGGTGCACCAACTACATTAAGCTATTATGCGCTTGCCACACCCGATGAAGAAATGACAGAAGATAATATTCTGGAAAAACTTGATGAGGACAGACGTATAAAAACGCAGAAGAGAATTGAATCAATAATCGGTTCATATGAGAACTTTATGCGTATCGTTATGACAACATCAGATACCCTTAACAGAATATTGTCAAATGATATGGCAATATTTATTGATTCATTGCTGTATGATAGTGGATTGGATATTTTCGACAAAAAGCTTGAGGGATTAAAAGCGTATCAGAAAAGGGTTAATGAAAAAAGTCGAATTAGTTGTAATGTTGAAGAAACAACACTGCAAAATACTACATTAAACAATGAAATACGCATTCTTGAAGAAGAAATTGCCAATATTGAAACAATAAAATTACCTGACGTACAGGAAAGAATAAGAAAGGGTCGTGAGTACATAGAAACACTCACAAAGAAATTATTTAAAATAGACCCCGAAATCTACACGTTGGACGTTAATAAGACCAAAGAAGATATTGGTACTCACCAGAAAGAAATCGATGATTTAAAGGCACGTAAAAGCGTCATAGAAGAAAGTATTGTTCCTCTAAAAGAAACTTATGACGAAATAAAGCTAAAAGAATTAACCGATAAAAAGGAAGTACATAAAACAAACGAATATAACTTCAAACTTGATATCAAGTCAAATGAACAGGATATTCGTGATGCTGAACATCAACTTGAAATAATTAATGGCGAAATTCTTCGATTAAAAGAAGAGGGTGCAAAATATAAGAAAGAAATTGCTGAAACTAAGAGTAGTAAGGTTTGTAGCCAATGTGGTCAGGAAATTAATAAACCTGAACATTTGGAACACATTGCTAATGTTGTTAAAGCAAAAGAAAAGCTTATGTTTGAGGTTGCAGATAAAATAACGATTAAAACTGCAAGTAAGGTGCAACCACAAGGTATTATCGATACAAAAAAGAAAGAGAATGAAGAAATTTTGAAAAAGATTGAAAAAGCATCTCTTGAAATGGAAGAAATACTTAAAGAGATTGGAATATTAACCAATGACAAGAATGATGTCGAAAAGCGCAAGGAACTTCAGACTGAACTCAACCAAATTCCAACGAAAATTCAAGTTGAAGAACTGCAAATAACAATGCTTCAGCAAAAAATTGATAATCATGAAAACAGTCTTAAACAGATTGAAGAAAATCAAAAGATTGAAAAAGGTATTGCTGCTGCTAAGTTAAAAATAACTGAACTTGAAACCGAAGAAGCTGGTGAAAAAGAAAACGTTTTAATTAGGAAGACAAGTATTGGTGAAAAACAAATTAGGATAAAGAATAACGAATTGCTCATCACTGAATTTAAAATTCAGGAACATCGTGATATGATAATGAACCTTTACAAGAAATGTGTTCATAGGGATGGCATTCCAAGACAAATGCTTGCAAACTATATCATACCGAAGATAAATTTAACGCTTCAAAATATATTAGTTGTTGCGCCATTCAAAGTATGGCTTGATGTTGATGATTTAAGACCGAAGCTTGCTTATAATGATAGACCGACAGCGATTATTGATTGTATTAGTGCAAGCGGAAAGGAAAGAACGTTTTCGAGTGTTGTTTTGAAATTTGCATTAAATCAAATTAATGTCAAAGCAAAACCGACAATATTCTTGCTTGATGAGGTAATGGGTAAACTGGATGAGAGCAGTGTTGAAGAATTCATTGAAATTTTACAGATGATTAAGAAAAACATGAAAAAGGTTTTGGTTATTGAACACAATCATGAAATCAATCCTGACTATCTGATTAACGTGGAGTTAAATGAGGATGGAATATCGTCTGTTGCCATAGAATAAATTGCATTTTTTACTATTTATTGGTAAAGAAAACAAAACATGGATTTAAAAAAATACGATGAATTAAGAAAGAAAATTAGCACAAAGGATTTTGAAGGTAACAACAAGGGATTAGATAAGTGGTTGTGGAGATTTTCTTTCATTGGTAATGCAAGTGCCATATTTTTTGCATATTTTTTAGTATATCCGGCACTGTTAAAAACCATTTCATTACATTTCGTTGACGGATTTTGGGGAACTGCAATTGCTTTTTTATTGGCAATTATTTTTCTCACAATATTTGAGGTAACTAAAAGATATTTGGTTAGAAATTTTTCCAGCGATTATATGGCTAATCGCAGAAAAATAAATCCAAAAATAGTTGGATGGGTTACTACCGCAATTACCATTATTGCACTCAGCTTTTATCTATCAATTGCTGGGTCAAAAAATTTGGCATCTACAAGTGTATTTAAAAACGAAGCGGTTGAAACACAAATTACATCAAAAACAGATAGCCTCACATCAATATATCAGGAGAAGAAAAAAATATATGAAATCGATAATGAACGATTAAGAACCGTTACTAATGACTTACGTGAAAAATTAGCCGAAACACCATTGGGGTATGTAACGGCACGTAGGGAATATCAAACAAGTATCGATAAAAACACTAAGGCAATTTCAGACAATCAAGCTGAAATAAGTAAAATTGACAATGAATTGAATGTTAAACTTACCGAATTAAAAACGGAATTGAATGTGTCAAAAGAAACACATAGAAGTGAAGACACAAAAAACATTTTCTTATTTATAATTATTGTAATATTCAATGAATTGATAATTATTGGCGGTATATATTTTAGAGAATATTTTGAACACACATTATTTGAATTGAATCAACAAAAGTTTGAAAAGATATATCAGAAGAAAGACAGGTATCGTGCGTTACTTTCATTCGTATATGGTGACGGTAAATTAGCACCGGGAGACCAAGTAATCCCCGGACAACAACTTAAAGAAATTGTTGCTGACAGAGCAAACATAGCAAATTCAAATAAAGTTGTTGAAGAATTCTTGCAAGATATGGATAGATTGAATATCTTTGTAACACATGGTAAAAGAAGACATATTGCAGCACCATATCACGAAGCAGTTGAAATTATCGAGAAATTTGATGATGCATTTAGAGTACTTGAAAATATGAAATAATAAGCATTCGCTAAAATTAGCGAGTCTGAATATCAAATAGTTATAAAATGGCATATTCTGAGTCAAAGGAAAAGGGTGAAATATTAAAAGAGGCGTTAAAAATCGTTGATGCACTTGCCAAAAGTGATTTGGATGGACTTGTTGAAAAATTTACGAGCGATGATTTTGACTACGATGCGTTGCAAAATCTCATAAAAAGAGCAAAAAAATTGAAGAATAACAGATTGTGGAAATTAAATTAAGACTATGAGCAAAACGAATTGGGATTTAAGATTTATGGAATTGGCTGACCACATTGCACAGTGGAGCAAAGATAGAAGTACCAAAGTGGGTGCAGTTATTGTGGTTGACAAAAATCCAGTGTCTATGGGTTATAATGGTTTTCCGAGAGGTTGCGATGACAATAAAGACGAAAGACATCAAAGACCTGAAAAATATGATTGGGTGTTGCATGCAGAAGAAAATGCATTGTTAAATGCAGCACGTAATGGACAGGCAACAAAAGGTGCTGATATGTATGTGAATTGGTTTCCATGTGCAAAATGTGCTGGTATGATAGTAAATGCCGGGATAAAAAGGATTTTTTGCGACAAAGAACCCGATTTTAATAATCCACAATTCGGTGCTGGATTTAAATTAGCAATACAAAAATTACAAGAAGGTGGCGTTGAAATAGTTTATATGGATTTTAATGCCAATAGAAGCGTAAAGCAAGTACTGGATATTGATGGAAATAGATAACATCACATATGGAGTTAAGGAAATTAACCACTATAAAACTCAAAACGTAAAAAATCAGATTGTTTTAGCTACGAGTTTAAGAAAGGGAAGTTATCATATTACCAGACTTCAGCACAAAGAATTTGGTAAAACGAAAAGATGGAATACGTTTACTGTAACAAGGGATGGTGTTGTTTATCAACATTACAATCCTAAATTTCATAGCGATTTTCTTGGTATAAAAGAAGCAGATAAGCAATCAATATCAATTGTGTTGGAAAACATGGGTTCATTGTTTCAAACACCAAGTGGTAAACACATTAATTGGCTGAATGAAATCTGTGATGAAGAAAATGTAATTGAAAAGAACTATCTTGGATATAGCTATTGGGAAAATTTTACTGAGGAACAAATCATAAGCACTGTTGAATTATGTAAGAAACTTTCAAGAGAATTTAACATACCTAAAAACTGCATGGAGTTCCATTATTTTCATAAGGACACCCTTAAATTCAGAGGAATCGTATTTAGGAGCAATTATATTCAAGATAGTAGTGACATTAATCCACTATTTGATATTGAGAAATTTAATGCCATGCTTAAAGGTGAAACTGATAGTGAATAGGTATTTATATAAGTATGAATAAGCTAATTCAAATAATAAACGAAGAAATTTCTGCAATAAGAAAAGGTAAAGACGAAGAAATCTTTGACTATCATTCTATTATTGAAGATGCATGGGATGACCCAAAACATGCTGCACAGGAATTTCAACGAATTCATTTTGATTTTGAAAATGATGATAGTACTGGTGAAAAGAAAAGATTTTTTGCTAAAGTAATGCTTAGAAAAGACCAACCAGTTAAAAATGAATTTAATGCTGAATTGATGGAAGCTGGTGGGGATTGGGAAATGCCTGTCATGTATTTCAGACTGGAATTTACTCATCAATACGGATTGTTGAGTGATAAATATGAAAAAAAACCTGAATATGTGTGGGATTTACCACGACATTATAGGGGATTGTATCATAATTTTGTTATCATTCCACCAGTTGAAGCAGGTAATAAACTTGTGAAGGGCGAAAGCGATAGTGGAAAATATGATTGGTTTGCTTATCAAAATGACGGACTTTCAAAAGAAGATGAAAAAAAAGCACGTATAACTCCAGAGGATAAGCAAAAAGCATGGAAATGGTTACAAGAATTATTATTAAAACTTGTTAATGATAGACATGAAATGCTTGATGATGATAATCGTGAATCAAAAATAGCGAAAGAACCAAAAGATTCTGCAGATTAAAAAGTATTTATATTAAATGTTAAGGTATGAACGATAAATCCACACCAAATCAAATGAGAATATTATTGCGCAGAATGCGTGGTGAAGAATTTGTGGTTAATGAAGAGACTCAAAAGCCAAAAAAAGATTTGACCATGCGTGATATGCTCAAAATTACTCGTAAGTTGAATGAAGAAATCGAAGTAGGCGATAAAAAAAAAGCGGTGAATAAAAAAACCGCTTATGACCAAGAAATTGAAGAAGAGAAAGTTAGGAATTTTTTTGATGATATGAATGTCAACATTAAGTTCCAAGATTTACAAGTATACGATAATTTGGTTTTTTGGGGTGGTACTGTTGATGGTGTTATTCAATTCGTTTATAAAGTAACCCCTGATGAAAGAACATCTGGCGTTGAATTTAATTATCTGGAAGACTTTTCACCGGATAATCCCGATAATGATGCGATTGTAAGCAAACTTGAAACATATTACGATACATTCTACAAATATTGGCGTGATAATGTAATACAGAAATAAAATAAAACCCGGTAATCCGGGTTTTTTATTGCCGATAATTAGTCTTTTCAAATATTTTTTACTATTTATTATAAAAAATTATAATTATGAAAGGCATTTGGTTGAAATTGTTAGGACTCATTAAGGGTAATAAAGTAACTACATTCATTGTGGTATTAGTATTGGCATTATTAGCAATTGTATATTTTCAGCATCAAAGAATTCAGCATTGGAAAGATAAGTATGATGAGGAAGTTAATATTGTTGACGTATTGAATGATAGTATAACGTATTATCAAAATAAACACAAGGAATGGGTTGCTGAAAAACAATCATTTCAAACCAGCATTGAAAAACTTGAAGAAATTAATGGTAAGTTAACTGATTTTCAGAAGGAATTGCTTGTTAGGATAAAAGAAATTGAAAAGAAAAACTCTATTATTGCAGCAGCACTCATTCAAACAAATGTAAAAATTGATTCATTGATGGATAAAGATGCTGGGGGTACGGCAGTTGTAGATACCACCAATAAAAAAATCAATTTCAATAATTTGGCATCCAGAGATAGTACCTTCAGATATGACATCGATGCCTTTAATGTGCTTCCAGCACATTTGGATACTAAGCCAACGTTAACATTTAATTCGATTCAGTTACCCAATAAGCAATTTGTTGATTTTTATTGGAAAGACAACAAAAAGAAAGGATATCCAGTAACGTTTAGCGTAAGCAATTCGAATCCATATTTTAAAGTAGTTAATCTCGAAAGCTATATAATTCCAAACGTTGATAAGAAATATCTTGACCCAAACGGTTGGCAGAAGATTGGTAATTTTATATTTAAAAATGGGAAGACAATACTTTATGTTAGTGTTGGTGCTGCAGCCGGAGCAGGTGCGGTTTATTTGCTAACGAGATAATATACCCCGTGAGAGGGGGACATTTTTAATTTTGTTGGAAAGAACGCACATTTGAATAAGATGTGCGTTCCTTTTTATTTAAAATCATTTTTTTAAGTTATTTAAGTATTTATAAACAACAGATAGACATAATATGAATGTAAATGATGTTAAGGGAATTGTAAATGATGAGATTAAAAAATTCGTTGACGATTCTTTAGATAAAGAAATGAAAAAGGTGCTACGTAATTCTAACAGTCAATCACGTGATGAATTGATTGCTACAATTAAGAATGCAATTGAGGCGGTTTACAAAGTATTATGGCAAAAAAGAGATTTCTGGAAAACAGATATTAAGTAATGAAAAACATTAAAGAAGATATTAGCTTTAAACCAACATTAAAAAAGCCTGTGAGCAAACAATCACAGAACTATGAAAAAAATTTTAAAAGAACCATGAATTCAACTGCACCGGATATTAAATTAAATGAGGTTGATGAATTGCTAACTGAAAAAGAACAATCTTTAAAAAAGAAAATTTTTAGCTTGGCAAAGATGGAAGCGTTAGTATTTTCTGACCCCAAATTAACTGCCGTTTACGATGAAATGGCTGAAAATGGTGAAGAAAAATATGGATATCATTACAATGAAACTATTATGAATATGATTTTCAATGATTATGTTCTTAATAGTCCGAAATATTTGCAAAAATATAAAATGGCGATTCCAAAAGAGAAAAAAAGGAGAGACCAGAGTGGCATTAACCAGTTAAAAAAAGCTGGTGAAAAACAAATGGCTCAAAGTGGTTTACTGAAGCAATCAGAAAAACCACAGAAAGAATTATCCCCAAGCGGTCTACCAAAGGATGGTGTTGCTGAAAACGCAGAACCTGCAACAAAAGTTCAGTTTTTGGTGAACGAAAAAGACCCGGAAAATCCAGATGTATTTGCATATTTTCCAGAAGAAAATCATGATGTTGCTGGTAAATATAAAGTAGGATACTCACACATTGGGCAGCACTCTGCTGTTGACCCACGATATGCTGCTGAAAGCAGACCCGCAACCCCTGAAGAATATGCAAATCTTAAAGCTGAACTTGAAGGTACTGGTTATAATCTTGAAGTGATTGAAGGTGAAATGAATGAAACCACAAGTGCTGGAAGTGCTGGTGGTGCTGCCGGATATGTTGGTTATGCCGGTCCTGCTGCGTGGGGTAGTGGTGATTTGATGAAAACAAAGGGAAAATCGAATGTGATGAGGAAACCAATCTTCCCCGGTGGAAGTATTATTCAAGAAAGTAATTATTTAACTGACCCAAGTGGCTTTGAAGAATTTATCGAAATGTTAAATGAACAATCTGATATTGACTACATTCAAAAACACAGTGAAGCATTTGGAAGTTTAGACAAGATGAGTCCAACAGATAGGAAGATAATAAAAAAAGATATTCAGTCGGGTACTATGGATACACCAAATTTAGACGAAAAAGCTAAGTCAAAAGCACAACAGCGTTTCATGGGAATGGTTCACGCTATTCATAAGGGCGAATTAAGTCCTGACGAAGTTGGTGGTGATGTGGCAAAAGCTGCTGCTGGTATGAGAAAAAAAGATGCTGAAGATTTTGCAGGTACAAAACACAAAGGATTACCAGAAAAAGTTGATGAGAAATCAGTAATGACTCCTGCTGAAACTGCAAAAGGTAGGGAAGCACAACCAATGAAAGGATTACCACCTTCTGAACACAATCCTAAAGTATATCCGAAACTAAACGAGTATTTATTACCAAATGCTCTTATTGGTAGCGATGTTGTAGACATTCAACCAAGAGCAGGTGAAGTACCATTTATAATTGGTGATGGTAAATATCAATTTGAAACGGCAACATATGCTGACGGAAGAAAAGATATTGTTGTATATAGTTTCAAAGATGACGTATATTATGATTATGCTAAATGGAAAGAAGCTATGAACATAAATGAAGATACACAAACTATGATACAGAATAACGGAACATCGATGTCTAACAAGGCAACACCTGCTGGCGACCAAAGCAGTAACATGGATACTGGCGCAAGGTCAAGTGGTGGTATGAATGAAGAATTAGAATCTGCCAATAAATTATTGGAAGAAGTAAATAACGAATTGGAAGCATTTTCAATTCACCATAATAAATTAGTAAAAATGAGCGAAGACAGAAAACCATCAGCATTGGTTCTTAGAGACCGTCTTGGTAATGAAAATGAAAAGAATTTCAAATCAGATATGCAAGGCAGTGACACAAAACAAGTCATTAAAGTTGAAAAAGAACTTCAATGGAAAGACCAACAGACTGATGTTGGTAATGACCCACAAAAATTAGCACAAGATATTGAAAAGGCTGAAATTAAAGCAACTGATGCTAAAGGTGACGAAGCACTTAAAAATGTTGGCGATTCAGCAAATGATAAAGGTGATGAAATTCCAAAACGTAATTTAAAAGATGAGGAACAACATGAGGTTGATATGTATCGTCTTGGACAGCACAGCTTGGTTTATGATAATGAACCGGGTAAACGTTTTGAAGACCGTATGAAGGCTGATATGGGTGAAGACATCTATAAGATGAGACAAGAACAAATGAAATTCCGTGCAAAAGCACCTATGTATAATAAAGACCCACAACCTGTTGAAGACACCACATCAGATAAAGTTCAATTCAATAAGGAACAGAGTGGTTGGAATGAAAGAGAAGGACTTAAAGAATCAATGATTACTGGAAGGTATCGTGATGCTTTAAATAAGAGCCGTATTGTTGATTTTACATTGAATGAAGTTAAGGTTGTTGAAAAACTTGAGGAAAGTTTATTTGAACTTGATTTTACCGGACTTGGCAACTCACTTTACAGTAGGTCAGTTAATAAATCAATTGCAATTAATGAAGCAGTTGTTAATGCACTTGAAACACATAAATTCTTCACCAATGGCAAAGATGTGTTTGCTGTGAAGAATCAGGCAGAAAAAATAAATGAAAGCGAACAGAAGGTTGAAAAGCCAGTGGTAAATGAACAAGTAAATAAAATGAAGCATTTGCTTGACTATAAGCCAAAAAATTTCGTTGATACCAAAAATGTAAAGAAGAATCGTGGATTTTAATCGAGTATTTCATAAGAATATGGGAACAACAATAACTAAAGAGCAATTCTGGGCAGCATATAATAAATTTCTTCCAAACATTTGGACGAGATTTATCTTTAAATATTTTTCGAAACAGACAAAGGAAGAAGATAAGTGGTTGAAAAATATTTTTATTGGTGTTGAAGTTGCATTATTTCTTGCAGGTATGTTGGGAACAATTCTGGAATGGAGTAAACTTGCAATTGGAATACCAACAATAATATTTGGAATACTGTTGGTTGTTCTTGTATTGGGTGGATTTGTTGCGGTTTTTATGAATAATTTCAGGATAGGAAAAATTAGAAAAGAACTTGGTGGAATCAGTAAAGAAGAATACAACAGGCTTGTCGAAATCTATTCCGAATAAGAAAAATTTTAATTATATTTGAGGGATGCTGGTGTAAATAGCATCCCTTTTTATTTTACTTAATACTGAAGTATTTATAGAAAAATATAATACTATGAGTTGGTTTAATTTGTTTGGTGTTTTAAACGATAGTTTAAAAAAAGCTGAAAGTCAAAAAAATAAAGAAAGTGTAGAACTTCTTAAATTAGACTTAAACGGAATCATTCAGGTTGATTTTCCTGATAATCAATATTTCAGAGAACAAACTGATAAGAAACAAATTGTATTGCACCATACAGTATCTGGTCAGGGTGTTGATGGCGATATCGCATGGTGGAGACAAACTGTTGAAAGAATAGGAACTGCAATCATCGTTGGCTGGGATGGTAAGATATATCAGTGTTTTTCAAGTAAATATTGGGCGCATCATATTGGTTCAAAAGCTGCAAATAATAAAGCATTAAATATGGCTTCAATTGGCATCGAAATAGATGCTTGGGGTGGGTTGATGCGTTATAATAGACAGT
>Ga0209201_1001032_pt1 | contig 34445 bp, 32 predicted proteins | sample AD_UKC055_MetaG_FD_184411 | JGI IMG/M metagenome (GOLD analysis project Ga0209201, IMG submission 184411) | Active sludge microbial communities of municipal wastewater-treating anaerobic digesters from USA - AD_UKC055_MetaG (SPAdes) (version 2) | ecosystem: Engineered > Bioreactor > Anaerobic >... | reverse complement strand
CGCATCAACTCCTCTTAAACTTACCCTTGAAAACGGTCAGGTGTTTAGTTTTAAATATCTTCCAATCAATGCAACAACAATTAATGATGATGCTTTAAGCATGTCGATTCAGATGATAAAACCTAATATAGGTTACATCGATATCAATTCGTTCAATTTGAATCAGGTCGAGGAGGACTCTATTTTGCATTTCATTCAGTCCTTGGAGAAAGACAAGTTAAATAATCTAATTATCGATGTTAGAAATAATAAGGGAGGTAACCTGGATGTGCTTTACCGGTTAACATCTTACTTTATTAGCAAGTCATATCGCAGAAATTGCTACAGGGAGGTAAAAAGTAATACCACCTATCCTGCATTTCGCTTTACAGATAACTACAGTGCAGATGATGTTCTTTTTGGTGACTTTCATTCCATTACTAGTAAAAACGCCTTTAGGAAAGAAGATACCTTAATGGTTGTGCCATCGAGCACTCACTATAGTGGCAGGTTATATATCCTTGTTGACGAGTTTTCGGTATCCGCCGCCTCGGAATTTGCAGCGGTATTTGCAGAACAAGGCATTGGAACTATTATTGGTAGGGAAACGGGTACTTGTTACTATCAGATGAATGCAGAGAAGTTTGCCTATTTTCATTTAGGCAATACTGGCTTAGAACTTATGGTTCCGCTAATTAAGATTGTTGCTCGTGAGGCTCTTCACCCTAGAATACCCTATGGCCATGGAGTTATTCCAGACATAGAGGTTCCTCTGACACTAGATGAGATTACGCTTCAAAAGGATATTATATTAGAGCGTGCTTTGGAAATTATTGTAGTGCAGAAAAGTGTATCTATGAGATAAAATTCTTCTTTTTGTGGATGAGCCATAGTTGTAATTTCCTCCAATGCCTCACGACTACAGTCGTGAGGCAATCCCATCCCTACCTCTCAACAACAACGCTTACTACTCCAGTCCTTAAGTTTATAACGCATAATCCCGCTGGATTATCTTTTTACTAATTCATATTCATTACTTTCCTTTTCTATACTACCACACGAGAGGACTAACTTCGTTGAGCTCCCTACGGTCGGTTCGTGCGGTAGCGGAGTTTAGTTGAGGTTGTGTGCCTCAGACTAATCTATTCATTCGGGATTTGCCTGGTAAATATAGCTAACTGTATGTTTTCCAGGGTAAGTCATTTCAAAAATAGCAGGCTCAGCCTGCTAATGATAGTTCGGCGGTGATTATACCGCCGCATTACTTTTTACAGGCTCAACTCAATAGGGCGTGTTTTTAATAGTTTTCTATTGTCAAAACTTTCGACAGCGCATCTTTAATTTCCTCAAGGTTTTTGACAGAAATTCTTCCGAGTTTTTTAATGAATCTTTCTTCTGATAAAGATCTTATTTGAAAGCAATCAGCAGCAGACTCTTTCGATAAGTTGTTCAAAGTATCGGGTTTGATATGTACCATCCATGGTGCAATTTCGTATTTTTCTTTCCAATCAGTCAGAGGAACAATGATTTTTAAAGGTAGTTTACCAAGAGAATTATCACTTACAATTATTGCAGGCCTCGTTTTCTTAATTTCAGCACCTATTGTAGGGTCAAGGTTAATCAACCAGATATCACCTTGTTTCATAGAATCCTTCGTAATCGAGCTGAGTTAAGGCGGTTAGCTCTTTATCGTTCTTGTAGTCTTCAGTAAGAGATTCGGCAGCTTTACCCATTCTCTTTCTGGTTTCGCCCTCTCTAATTGTTTTCAATGTTTTCTCAACTATAAGCATTCTCTTGCTCACAGGAAGTTTTCTGATTGCTCTAATAATTTCTCTTGTTTCCATACCTTCAACATTACCTTACTGCAAAGATAAATCTTTTTCAAACCGTCTGCAATTGATTCTAATAATCATATCGTTCCCCTTGCCCGGAGAGGTTACGCTACGCTATACTTCACCGAGCAAAGGTCTTTTTCACTAAGAATATAGCAACTCTATAAATCACTTTCGCTCGGCGAAGCCTGCAACTTAGCCGTACCTGAGTAGAGGTGTCTGACCGTGCAAGATTCTACTTGTAAGCTTGGCTTAAAGGTTGTAGCAGGTGTGCAGCTTACCGTAAAATGGGGAAGAGTAATTTTTTTAACGGCGGTAAGGAGACAGCGATTTAAAAACGACGAAGCTACAAACTTCGCCGAACGGGGAAATATATACAGGAATTGCTAGGACATAGGAGCAGTAAAACAACCGAAATATATACTCATGTTTCACAGAAAAGCTTACAAAATATTAAAAGCCCGTTTGATGATTTGTAAAACAATTTCTACATTTGTTTATAGAAATAGAACGCAACTTTATGGCGCCTATAAATGAATTTTGGTGCATTATATAAAGAAAAACATGAAACGAGTTATTTTATTGAATCTCTTTATTTTGGCTTTACTGACAAATACAATGAGCCAAGAATCAGTAAACAATTTTCACGTAGAAGGAACTGATTTAATTTGGCAGAAAGTCTTTGAAACGCCAATGAATTTTGAACAACTCTATGACAAAGTAATTGAATCAGGTTTGTTGGAAAATATTGTAAAAAGTGAAAACAAATTAACTGGAGAATTAAAACAGATAGATGCTGATTTTAAAGGAGTTGGATACTCCGAAATGCGTATCCCAATGTATATTCCGAGAAGTTATTATACGGGTTTTGTAATTATTGAATTGAAAGAAAGTAAATACCGAGTTACAATCAAAAGAATTGTCTTAACACAAAAATATGATGACTCACTTACAAAGCAAGGTGAAAAAACAAGTATTGAAACTTATGGATTAAAGCGAGGAAAGTCAGAAATAACTTCTTCATTTATGAAAAGTCCAAGTCTGATTTTAGATTATACATTCAAACAAAAATTTGAATTTAAACAAACTGAAACAAACGATAAATGGTAGAACAAATAACGCACCACAACAACGGTATAAACCATTGCTGGCATCGGGTATGCGAAGGTTAGTGCTTTTAGTTACCTTGTGCTGCCTAGGCAACAAAGAGCCTTGAAGACGCAACGGCTCATACTCTCGCTCGCCTATTTCTGCAACTTAGCCGTACCTGAGTAGAGGTATCTGGCCGTGCAAGATTCTGCTTGTAGCTAGGCTTAAGGGTTGTAGTATGTGTGCAGCTTACCGAAAAATGGGGAAGAGTAATTTTTTTAACGGCGGTCAAAAGGCCGCTATTTAAAAACGACGAAGCTACAAACTTCGCCGAAGGGGGAAATATATACAGGAATTGCAAGGACATAGGAGCAGTAAAACAACCGAAACATATACTCATGTTTCACAGAAAAGCTTACAAAATATTAAAAGCACATTTGATGATTTGTAAAACAATTTTTACATTTGTTTATAGAAATAGAACGCAACTTTATGGCGCCTATACATCCAAAAATGGAAATAATTCGCAACAGAGTGGCGCCTATAAATGAGTTGGCGGTCATTCTTAAATCGATACCCGAATGATTGACTGAATGAAAAATATGAAATAAATTGTTTACTTTTGTTTCATGGAGAAAATTGGATATATAGAGATTAGAATACAAGGTTCAAAAGGAAATCTTGACTTGTCGCCTGATAACTATGATATTCGGGAGATTATTTCTATTCTTGAAAATGCAGAAAATCTATTATATCCTGGAGATAAACGTGACAGACCAACAATAAGTTATAAGATTGAGGAAGGTTCTGTAAAGCATATTCTGAAAACTTCCATTCAATACATAATTGGATTTAACGCTGTTATTGGTCAAATTAACCAAGTTCAGAATATTGATTTCCTTGACCTTTCAACGGCAAAAGCATTTGAGAATATTCAGGATATTGCAGCTAAAAAGAACTATGTATTTAGCATAAAAACCTCGCTAGATAAGACCAATGAAGTAAAGGTTGATAGAACAACTCGGTATTATAGAACAGAAGCAATATGGGCTGATGCAGAATTTTATTTCTATGGAAAAGTAACCAATGCAGGTGGCAAGGACAAGGCAAATATTCATATTTTTACTGAAGAACTTGGTACTGTTAGGATACAAACCCCAATAAGTTTCTTAGAGCAATATGACGAAAATTTACTGTATAAAACTTTTGGCATTAGAGCAGTTGGAAAACAGCATTCAGAGACAGGTGAAATAGATGTTTCAACCCTCAAATTCATCGAATTAGTTGATTACCAGCCTAAATATGATGAGGTTTATTTAAAAACGCTTCGTGATAAAGCAAAAAAATCATGGCTTGGTAGTATTAATCCTGAAAATTGGTTAAAAGAAATTCGAGGTAGTTATGACGCATAAAGCAGTATTACTTGACACGAGTTTCTTTCTTCGTTTTCTGAATGACAACGACCCTTTATTTAAAAATGCAGATGGATATTTTCGTTATTTCTTAAAGAAAGAAATTGCAATGATGGTATCTACAATTTCAATTGCAGAATACTGTGTTGGTGGTGATGTTCATGAATTACCTTTAAGAAATCTTCAAATCGTACCCTTCAACCTTGACCATTCAAAGAGAACAGGAGAATTTGCCAAAATTGTTTTTCAAAACAAGGGAAAATTGAAACTTAATGAACGAAATATTATACCAAACGACACCAAACTTTTTGCTCAAGCAGATTGTGAAAAATCGGTTGAATTTTATATTTCTTCTGATGCGGAAAGCCTTAAAATATACAATCTCCTCAAACAAGAAACAAATTTAAAGTTTCAGTTTATTGATTTGAATATCCCATATCATCAGACGTTTGGAATACTTGACTTATAATTAGACAAGAATAAGAACGAACTGCTAACACGTGGCTTAAGGCATTGGTGCAGATGTGGTTATGGAATTGTTTTGTATATTTGGAACTATTTTAACGTGTGATAATGGAGTTGGCGGCTAACCCCCCAATGCCCCAATCCACGCGAACGTTATGGGCAAGTTAGGTGACCTACTAACAATAAACATTTGAATTGAATTAAATATGATTTCTATGGATTATAAATATGATTTAGCGATTTCCTTACTTGAAGAAGATGCTCAATTAGGCTGGGATATTGTAAATGAATTAGGTAATTCTGATAAAATCTTTTTTTACAAAAAAGATGTAGACAAAATAACTTTTTCAAATGGAGTTAATGTATTCAGCGAAATTTTTGCTAATCAAGCTCGATTTGTTTTAGTCTTGTACCGAGAAAAGTATGGGAACACAGATTGGACTGCAATCGAATACTCAGTAATACAAGAAAGATTCAAAAAAACCATAAAAACTGATAATTCTCCAATATTATTTTGCAAATTAGATAATTCATCAAAACCGACATGGCTACCTGAAACCTATCTGTATCATAAATTCGACAAATTGGATGATTTGACTAGATTATTAAGAAAAAAAATTACAGACTTTGGAGGAGTATCATTTCCACAAACTTCTGAAGAAATACTCAAATCAAATCTTGCTAAGAAAAAATATGAAGAAACTTTTAAAAACAAAGTATTTCATAGTCAAGAATTAGCAGACCAAGCAAGATTAGAAGCAGCAAATCTGAAAAGTAAATTATATCTTAAATTAGAAAAAGTTGCTAAAGAAAACAACCTCTTTTTTAGAGAAAAAACGGAGCATATATTCTCAAATATTCCAATAGCTATTTTAAGTGTCATTTTCGACTCTGTTTCAATTTTCTTAAAGGACAATCAAGTAGCTACTAATTCGATAGAAGGTGCTTTTGTGGAAATAATAATTCATAAGAACAATCAAAGCATTTTGAAGAAATACAAGAAAAAGTATTATGTAACCTCAAATAATATTGTGGGTTGGAGGGACATGGACGATAACAATTTTTTTTCAACTGATGGATTAGTCGAATTAATTTTTCAAGACTTAGTAGATATTATTTCAAATCAAAATTAAAAAATGAGAAATGAATAACCAGCGCATAATATCGTGTATAAAACATTGGGGTTTAAGTGGTTATTCGAGCATTCTGACCCGCATCGGTGTTTGCTTCGGTGGTCAGGTACGAAGCCCGCAGTCAGCAACTGCATATATTTCTGACCGTTGGCAACAAGTGTATGACGAAACGGAAAAGGTTATTACGCTTTGAAATTGAATAATTTAGCTCTTTGAAAAACAATAATATATTTTACCATTTTAATTGCCCGTCACATATTAGTAAAAATTTTAAATTCCCCTCCCACATTAAGCCACATTTTGCAGCCCCACCACACAGGCAGCCGCTTTGCTGCAAAAAAAGGCTTCATTTTTACAACGCTGATTGAACATGCTGAAAAAAATATTTATATTGTGGTGCTTTCTAAAAATTAAACCAACGAACCAGGAAAATGAAACAGGTATATAAGAATAGTTCGAAAGGTTTATTCGTAACCCTTGTGATGGTTTTAATTTCTCTTAATGTTTCAGGCCAAACCCTCGACCAAATAAAGGCTGACCGCCACACCTATATTTGGGGTGAAGGTAGTGGAACAACCCTCAACAGCGCCGACCAGGAAGCTTTGGGAATGCTTTCCAATCAGATTTCTGTTCAGGTTGAGAGCCGATACGACCTACTGCGACAGGAAGTAACGGGTTCGGGTAAACAAACCTTTGAAGAAGTTTTCAAAGGGGTGATAAGCACCTACTCATCAGCAACGCTTAGGAATACGGAGCGTATTGTAATAAGCAACGAACCTGATGCCAAGGTTTTCAGGTATATCAAGCGGGACGAAATAGACAAAATATTCTCCGACAGGGAAAGAAAAATTGTTGAATTTGCACGTAACGGTGAACAAGCTGCACTAAGTGGCAGGGTTGCAGATGCCCTGCGCTACTACTACTGGTCGCTAACTCTGCTTCGTAGCCACCCCAACGCCAATACTATTGGCATGAAGGATGATAAAGGGAATGACAGGCTACTAATATCCTGGCTGCCCATGCAGATAAACACTGTTCTCGCTGATGTTAGGGTAACAATTGCCGGAACCAACAGGATGGATGATTTAACCCGTTACTTTTTAAATATTCGCTACCAAAACGAACCTGCACGAAATTTCGACTACAGCTACTGGACTGGCAGGGACTGGACAAATATTTACAGCGCAAAGGATGGTATTGGCATTGCAGAGTTTTTTGGAAAATCAGATATAAACGAGATAAGGATTAAGGCCGAATATGTTTTCGAGGGCGAAACCGCCATTGATAATGAGCTGAGGGATGTAATGGCAAAGTTAAGCGTGGTTCCCTTCCGTGGCAGCTACTTTAGCGTGCCCGTTGGAAAAGTTGAAGAGCCAATTAGCCTGCCAGAAACAGCTGGAGGTGTTACAATGGTACAGGACACGAAACCCTACGAAGAAAAGATGAACTCCCTGCTCAACTCAATCCGTACCGAAAACTATCAGGCAGCGCAATCACTTTTTACCCCTGAGGGTTACGAGATGTATAAAAGTCTTCTGCAGTACGGGCGGGCAAGGATAGTAAAAGAGCCCGAATTTAAGTTTATCCATTTTGAAAAAGTGGTTATGTGTAGGGCGCTCACCATGAGCTTCCATTTTAAGAACAACAACCGCAACTTTATTGAGGATGTTGTTTTTCAATTTAATGAGGAGAAGAAAATATCAAATATCTCCTTCGGATTAGAGCAAAAGGCCATAAATGATATTATTGGGAAGGACGTTTGGGACGAAAGGGTTAGGCTAATTCTCATTAATTTTCTGGAAAACTATAAAACGGCTTACGCCCTTAAGCGGGCCGATTACATCGAGAGCCTTTTTGCCGATGATGCCCTTATCATCGTTGGTTCTGTGCTAAAGGTTAAGGCTACCGGCGATAACCCATACCTTAACAATAATATTGTAAAGCTTAACCGTTACACCAAGGAGCAATTCATCAGGAACCTGAGGCACTCCTTTGCCAGCAACGAGTTTATTAACATCCGGTTTGAGGACAACACGGTTCGAAAATCGGGCAAGGGCGGTGAGGTTTATGGAATAGAGATTAAGCAGGACTACTTCTCGTCCAACTACGGCGACTCGGGGTACCTGTTCCTAATGGTTGATTTTAACGACGCCAACCAGCCAGTTATACACGTCCGTACCTGGCATCCCGAAAAAAACTTTAGCTTATCCGACTTTCTGTAGATTTTTTCTTTTAACTTCAACTCCCATATTACGAATAACAACGAAAATATTTTTCAATGAAGCGTTTTTTTCTAACCCTTATAATCTCTGGAATTGGTACCTGTTACTCGCAGAATATCTCCGTAGAATCATTTCGATTGCTAGAAAAGGATTTAGATGCAAGGGTTAACTTCCCCAAACGCGACCAGAACGGCGAGGTGTGCGCAATAATTAAGGTGGTAACACCCGAAACAGACTTTGTCTGGGATTCCGATGCTTTAGGTATTGTTTCGGCCGAGCGCAAAACGGGTGAGTACTGGCTTTACGTACCCCGTGGGGCAAGGTTTTTAACAATTAAGCACGACCTGCTGGGAATACTCAGGGAATACCAGTACCCTATCCCAATCCAATCGGCAACGGTTTACGAAATGAAGCTCATTACGGCTGAGATTGAAAAGATCGTGAAAAAACCTGAAATCATTACCCAATGGCTGGCTATTGACAGCGAACCAAAGGGTGCAAATATTTTTATAGAAGAGAAGCTGGTTGGAACAACGCCCTACACAGGCCAATTTCCCGAGGGCGAATACACCTACCGCATTGAGCTGCCCCGTTACCACCCCGAGGCCGGTAAAGTAACCCTGAAAGGGAAACGTGAAACCCTTACCTTTACCATGCGCCCACGGTTTGGGAAAATCAGTGTAACCTCAAGCCCCGAGAGTGGCATGATGATATACCTGAACGATGAGAACACGGGTAAAACCACCCCCGCAACCCTTGAGGGCGTAAGCAGCGGAAACCAAACCCTTAAGCTTACCAGCCAGTGGTACCAGCCGCAGGCCAAAACCGTTACGGTTACCGATAACCAAACCACCACCGCCTCCTTTACCATGGAGCCAGCGTTTGCCAATATTACCGTGAAAACCACTCCCCCTGCCGATATCCTTATTAATGGCACCAAAAAGGCAAATAGCACCTATTCCGACCGTATGCTAACGGGCATATACACCCTTAAAGCCGAACTCGACAAGCACTACCCCGAAGAACGCCAGCTGGTTGTGGAAGCAGGGAAAGCGCAGAGCATTTCCCTCGACCTTAAGCCAAAAACTGGGAGGATAGATATTACCAGTACCCCATTTGATGCAAACATTAAGCTCAACGGCAAGGACTACGGCACCACCCCTACAACCGTGAGGGATTTGCTGGTAGGTAGCTACACGCTTACGCTTGAAAAGCCCGGCTACGGCACGGTAAACAAAACAGTTAGCATTACCGAGGGGCAAACCACCGAAATAAACGAAACCCTCCCCACCGGCATGGAGGTAACCATAGCCAGCACCCCCAGCGGCGCACAGCTATGGGTAAACGGGACTTCTGTTGGTACAACACCTTTTAAAACAACGCTTGCCTTTAGCAGCCATAGCGTTAAGCTGGTAAACGGCAAAAAGGAGGTAAACGAAACCATTACCGTAACGCAAGGTGGAAAAACACGGTGGGAATTTGATGTGGCTGAATTTTCTTCAACTGGTATATTCACTGACCCCCGCGACCAAAAAACCTATAAGTACGTAACCATTGGCAAACAGGTTTGGATGGCCGAGAATCTGGCATATGAACCCAGCAATGGTAAATACTGGGCATATGGAAACGACGAAGGCAAAGTTGCAAAATACGGTTATTTATACGACTGGCAAACCGCAAAAAATGTTTGCCCCACGGGCTGGCACCTGCCCAGCGATGCGGAGTGGGACCAGCTAACCGGTTTTGTGGGAAGCAATAAGGGCACCAAGCTAAAAGCCAAAAGCGGGTGGAGCTCCAACGGAAACGGCACCGACGACTACGGCTTTTCGGCTCTTCCGGGGGGCTACCGTTACGCCAATGGTACTTTCGGCTACATTGGATACGAGGGTTACTGGTGGAGTTCTACCGAGTACGGTCCCGATATCGTCGGGACCCGCTACATGCGCTACAATTACGGCACTGTGAGCAGGAGCCACCTCAGTAAGAGTTGGGGTTTTTCTGTTCGTTGCGTGAGGGATTTATAGGTTATTTGACTATTTGAAACTTTGGCTATTTGGGGTATGGGGCGAAGCCCCATCGAATTTTTGCGAAAAGTGAGGGCAGAACCGAACTTGTTCGAGTTTTGCCGAGCTAAGCAAAAATCACGTAGTAATTTTTTTGAAAAATGGCACTTTACGATGAGCTGCCCTCGCTCAGCTATGTCTGCAACTTAGCCGTACCTGAGTAGAGGTGTCTGACCGTGCAAGATTTTACTTGTAGCTAGGCTTAAGGGTTGTAGCAGGTGTGCAGTTTTACCTTAGAATGGTGAAGAGTAATTTTTTTAATGGCGGTCAGGAGGCCGCGATTTATAAACGACGAAGCTACAAACTTAGCCGAAGGGGTGGGTAGTGAAAATTAGAAATTGGAAACGATTGTATGATAGTAAAAGCTAATCAAGCTATATTTTTTCAATGATTCCATTTTTGATGGTCTCCCAGGCACTTTCGTTATACCTCGCTTCAGGTTTTAGAATGCCGGGGATATCTTGAAGAAATTCCTTATCTTTCATTTTCTTTTCCATATTCGTAAGAAATTGTTTCCGCGAGGGAGCTATTTCGACAGAAAATTCCATGTAGGTTTTATAACATTCGATTACTTTGCCTATGTCTATTGGTTTATGTGTTAGCGCCCAATATAAATCAAACCCAAACCCCAAATTTTTAGGTAGTAGATATTTTCATTTTCTCCAGTAGTTTTTTGTTGGTTTATTAATTCCGGCAATAGCTGATCCGTTAGATGCAAATTTTATTTTCTTTACCAACTTAATACCAGGTTGTATTCAAAGATGCAAAATTATATTTTACCACAAAGGGCACCAGGATACTACACAAAGTTCACAAAGTGCCATTTATAACCCTTTTAATTCCATCCTTTAACAAAACAACATTAAAGTTTATCATTCTCTTTCATTTTTTCCCTGTGTTCTTTGTGCATTCTTTGAGAACTTTGTGGTTAATATTCGCCACGTAACCTTGTTTCTGTAAAATTGGATTAGGTATGCAATAGTACGTTAAATTTTTTACCACAAAGGGCACCAGGATACTACACAAAGTTCACAAAGTGCCATTTAATATTACATATTTAGGTAATACTAAGAAACAACAAAAAAATCGAATAAACAAACTATTTACCCGATTATTTTGCTTTTTTTTGAAATTATATTACCTAATTTTGGAGGGTTTGGGTTTAAATTCCCTCGCTCGGCTATGTCTGCAACTTAGCCGTACCTGAGTAGAGGTGTCTGGCCGTGCAAGATTCTACTTGTAGCTTGGCTTAAGGGTTGTAGTATGTGTGCAGCTTTACTTTAGAATGGGGAAGAGTAATTTTTTTAACGGCGGTCGGGAAACCGCGATTTATAAACGACGAAGTTACAAACTTCGCCGAAGGGGAGTAGGTTCGATGCAGAGCTTGCAAGGTTTTGGAACAACCGGCTCTGAAGCTCCTTCCCGATAAGGAATACTTCATCAATGCCCTTAAGCGCAAGGGCTATAGGGAATAAAAAAATAAAGGTGGTTTAATCCAAATAAACCACCTTGTGCGTTCTACCGTTGTTGGGTATTACCCAAGCAGTCCCTTCTTCATCTTTTCGCCTATTGCCCTAAGCATGTCATCGGTCATGGTTTCGAGGTTCCACTTGGGGCTCCAGCCCCATTCCTGGCGGGCGCATGAGTCGTCCATGTAGTTGGGCCAGCTGTCGGCAATGGCCTTCTTAACCGGGTCAACGCTATACTCCATGGTGAAATCGGGAATCCGTCTTCTGATTGCCGAGTAAACTTGTGAGGGTTCAAAGCTCATGGCGGTTACGTTGAAGCTGTTTCGGTGCTTCAGCTTCGAGGGGTCGGCCTCCATAAGCTGCACGCAGGCATCAAGAGCATCGGGCATGTACATCATGTCGAGGTAGGTTCCCTCGGGCAAAGGGCAAACGTAGTGCTTATGCTGAACTGCACCGTAGAAAATCTCCACAGCGTAATCGGTGGTACCTCCACCGGGAAGGGTAACATTAGATATTATTCCGGGAAAACGAACGCTACGGGTATCAACGCCATACTTCAGGAAGTAGTAATCGCTCAGCAGCTCGCCGGTTACCTTGCAGATGCCGTAAATTGTTGTGGGGCGCATCACGGTATCCTGTGGGGTGTTGTCGAGGGGGGATGTTGGGCCAAATGCGCCGATAGAGCTGGGGGTAAAAACGGCGCAGCTGTTCTCCCTGGCAATCTCGAGGGAGTTCATCAAGGCGCCCATGTTAACATGCCAGGCCAGCTGGGGTTTTTTTTCGCCGGTGGCGGAGAGCAGTGCAACCAGGTTGAAAATGGTATCTATCCGGTATTTCTTTACAATTTCGAGATACCTGTCGGCCTTTAGGGCATCCAGCTCCTCAAAAGGACCTTCCTCGGCCAGGTGAGTGCAGGCGCTTGAGTTGATATCAGCTGCCACAACATGCTCGTTTCCGTAAATTTTTCTAAGATAGGGAACCAGCTCGGAGCCAATTTGCCCGCCGGCGCCTACAACCAGAATATTCTTCATTTTTTTAGTATAGTTACCTTGCTATTTAACAATATGTTATGAAGTTATGTAGCCATTCTCGTTAAAAAATCCGAAAGAAAAGTCAACGGGTAAAGCAATGCTTGAATTGCTACCCCGGATGAATGCCTTTTTCTATCAAATTTTTACCAAATTGGTGATATTGATTAAAATGTTGAGCAAAAGTATAGCTTTTGCTTAATAGCCTGTATGGTATTTAGCATATTTTGGTAAATATTTTTTTAGACATCAGGATGGTTATTTTTGGAATTTGGGTAAGGAATAGCATTTTTAACAGCCAGATTCAATGCCACCTTTATTGATTTTTAATCAGCATTAGGAATCAAGTTGAAGTCAGGGTAGGTTTTTTACGGGTGGGGTTGAAAAGAAAAAGAGGGGCAACTCCCCTCTTTTTTGCACAAGCTATTTTAGGATGTTATGCTATCTACTTCTTTTTGGGTTCAACTCCGGGTTTTGCGATGCTGTCGCGCATGTTGGTATCGGCTTCAATATTTTTTATCCGGTAGTAATCCATAATACCCAGGTTTCCGCTTTTAAAAGCATCGGCCATGGCTAATGGAATTTGAGCCTCGGCTTCAATAACCTTAGCGCGGGCCTCCTGTGCTTTAGCCTTCATTTCCTGTTCCAGGGCAACGGCCATAGCCCTACGCTCTTCTGCTTTGGCCTGGGCAATATTTTTATCGGCGTTGGCCTGGTCCATCTGGAGTACAGCGCCAATATTGCGTCCAATATCAATGTCGGCGATATCAATAGAAAGGATTTCAAAGGCAGTTCCGGCATCCAGCCCTTTGTTCAAAACCGTTTTGGAAATCTTATCGGGGTTCTCCAGAACTTCCTTGTGGTTTTGCGACGAACCAATGGCGGTAACTATTCCCTCGCCAACACGGGCCAGAACAGTTTCTTCACCGGCACCACCAACCAGCTGCTTAATGTTAGCCCTAACGGTAACTCTTGCCTTGGTAATAAGCTGAATGCCGTCCTTGGCTACAGCGGTAACCGGTGGGGTATTTATCACCTTGGGGTTTACGGACATCTGAACGGCTTCAAAAACATCACGGCCAGCCAGGTCAATAGCGGTTGCCATTTTGAAGTCGAGCGGGATGTTTGCTTTTTGGGCCGAAACAAGTGCATGAACCACCTTCGGAACCCTTCCTCCGGCAAGGTAGTGGGCTTCCATTTCATTACGGTTCAGGGTAAGCCCGGCTTTAGTTCCCTCAATCATGGCCTGCACAATTACCCGGGGAGGAACCTTCCGCCAGCGCATGAAAATTAGCTGCAGGAGTGAGATTCTGACACCGGAAACAAGCGCCTGAAACCACAGACCTACCGGTACAAAGTAGAAAATAATCCATAAGCCGACAATGCAGACGGCTATAATGGTAAGTATTGCTCCAACTTGGCTCATGTAATCTATTTTTTAGGTTTAACAATTATTTTGCTGCCTTCAACTTTAACTACTACAACTGTTGTTTGTGGGTCAACTAGCTCATCGAGGGCGGTAACCTCAACGTCATGTCCATTTATGGTGGCTTTTCCCATTGGGGCAAGCCTTCCTATAGTAACTCCCGTGTCGCCGGGCTGGATGTGCTGCTCGTAATCCATGTTGGCTTTAGAATCTATGCTGGTGTTAAGGGTGATTTTTTTCCATGTTTTTGAACGTAACGACAAAACTATGGTAATAACGGAGGCAACGATAGAAAATACAAGGGTTATATGACCAGCTATGGTTCCATGCTCTGTGTAGGCGGCAAATACTCCATAGCCAATCAGCAGAAATCCGGCAATTCCGGCTACAGTAATTCCGGGAACTAGCAGCACTTCTGCAACCAGAAGGAAGAGACCCAGGAGAATTAGTAGGAATATCCAAATCATTGAGGATTGCAAATTTTTAGTTTAGATTGATGGAAGCGCTTAGTCCCCGCCGGTGTAGCTCCTCCATCATAGGCTCAAGTTCTGGCAAGCTGCCACGTTTAATATCGCATTTACCCTTAAAATGGGTGATTAAAGCGCATTGCTCGGCCTGGTTTTCATCCTGCCGGCATACCTCTACCAACGCCTGAATAACGAATTCAAATGTATTCACATCGTCGTTATGCAGGAATAGGGTGTAAACCTCGGAACTCTTGTTCTGGGTGTGTTCCAAACCAAATGTTTTTTCTTTTACCTTCATGCCCGGCTACAGCTTGTCTTTTCTGAATGTCATAAAAACACCACTTTTTTTAACTCCATATCTCAGTAAGAACTAGAGGTTCTGGTTCTAAAAGTGTTTGTTTTTTAAGAATAGTCCAGGTTGCTAATATAGCAAATTTTTATTGATTCAACTCGATGACTTTTGCATTAAGAATTCCGCCGGCAATCAGGTTATCCTTGTTACGCTCGGCTTCGCTAAGGGTGGAGAAGTTCCCGATGGAGTAAACCATCAGCCCTCTTTCATCAACCCTGCGGGTAATATCCTTGTTGGGGATTAGCGTTCGGATGGTTTTTAGCTCATCGTTGGGCATGCTGCCCTCGTAAACCCCCAGCTGGATCGCAAAAACACCCTTTCGGTCGGAATCTGACGACTTTTGCTGTTGGAGACTACCTTCAAGCTGCTGGGCGCGCTGGAGGCTAACCTGTTGTCCGTTGTACCAAGCAACAATAAAGGCATCCCTAAAGCCCACCGATTTCACCTTCGAAAGAGCACTTTCGGCATCGGCAAGCCTTGCGAATACACCGGCATAGTATCGGGTTAGCTTGCCAACGGGTTCGGCAGAGATTGGGTATATACCCTTAAAAAACTGGGGTTGGCGTGGAGTGCCGTAAACTCCCAGTTGAATTTTATAGCAAATCCCATTAGGTAGAGCGGGTACGGCCGGAATAGGATTTTCTTCGTTGTATGGGCTTGTTTTGGCTATACCGAAATCGGAGGAGATCTCGCTTTCAACAGCCAGGTTTTCGATGTTCACAGGGCTGCTTACCCTTTCAATCCTTGGCGGGGTGTATGACGAGGCAGCTGCCTGTTGTGGCTTGCTCTGCTCTGCCGATAAAAGTTCAATAGCTGAGGTAGAGCCAAATGCCGATCGTTCAAACTTAATAATGCTGCTAGTCAACTTCTGCTCAAAGAGCTGGAGGTGCCATATTTTGGCAAAGGCCAGGTCCAGCTGGAGGAGCCCAAGTTCTCTAAGCAAGTTTGCCTCGAAGGCGCTTTCAACCCTTCCGTCGTTACCCATGTTGTTCAGAATTGTGCCGGCTGCTCGAAAGTGTGAGTAGGCAGTGCTGATGCACTTGCGAATGCTTTGGTCGTTTGATCCGCTTTTCACCAGGGCCACATGTACGCAGTCGTTGTAAATGGGATATTTTTTTTCATAGTATTTCCCCATCTGCTCGTTGTAGCTTTGCATTGACGATAGCATATCCGCATACTTGGTATCACAAACCTTTGTCGAGGAGTCGGTTGAGTTTTTTTTGCATTGGTCGTATATATCCCTGTTGGTTAAGGCTAGATTTCGGTTTCGCAATACCTGCGGGTATAGTTGTTCTGCTTGTGCCAAACGGTTCAGCTCATCGGTTTGAAAGACAGTAGGGGCAAATTGAGCCTGGTAGATGTAGTCGGGGTTGTCCGAAACAAACGATAGGCTTTCGTCGCCCTTAGGTTTCCTTTTTCCAGTAAGGTATTCCTGTTCAATTTGGCTGGCACGTACAAACATGAGGTCGGCCTCCTTTTGGGCAGCCAGCATGTCATCCTCTACCTGAACCACCTGTTTCTCCAACCGAATGCGTTGTTCGGCTGTTGTAACGAAATCAAATTTTCCGCGTAGCCCCTCCAGCCTAATTTTTAGAGAGTCAGCCAGCTGCTGGGCCGCAAAACCCTTTGCTATGGTTCGGGAGTATTCCGGATCGTTTTCGACCGAATTGAAGCTGGCTGGTTTTTGTGAAGCGGCTATAGGTTTTTCGGCCTGGACGGTGGTTGGATTTTTTGTTGGGGCATTCAATGCTAAGGTCGAAACTTTAAGAGCAGCTATTGAATCGAGTTCGCTATAGGAGCGGGGCGAGCGGCGTATAGGGTTTTGCTCATTCCGCATGAGTATGACTTCAACCGTATCGGGCATTACCTTGCGGTTGGTGGCAAAACAGGCCAGGCTATCCGAATCATCGGCCACAAACAGAAAATCGTCAAAGGGTGAATTAATCGGGAAAGCTAAATTTTCGGGAGGGCTCCAGCGTTTTGTAGTGGGGTCGAATACCGTTCTGAAAATATCGTATCCACCCATGCCGTAATGCCCCTTGGAGGCGAAGTATAGTGTAACGCCATCGGGTATGATGTAGGGGTAGTCCTCATCAAAGTTTGAGTTAACCACGTCACCCAAATTTTCGGGTTTGCTCCAGGATCCATTATCCTGAAGCTGAATGCGGAAAATATCCTTACCGTAGGTAGTTGTGCTGCCGTAGCTGGAGTAGTAAACGTAAGTGCCAGGAGTTGGGTTTGTGGGGTAGAACATTAGCGGTTGGTGATTTTCCTTTATGTCTGTAGGGGTGAGTAAGTTTGTTGGAGCGTTAACAAAGCTGCCCGATTTAGGGGCTATGGAGTAGAACGTGCAGGCCTCGCCAGCTGCAACAGCTTTTGTGTCGTAAACTTCAGGGTTGTAGATGTAACGGGTCAGGAAGCTGCCATTCTCGCAAAGGGTAACCAGCTGTTCAACCTCCTCCAACTTAATGTCGGATGCCCCACCGCTGATGGTAAACCTTCTGTAGTAATCAATTGCCTCGCTAAACCGGTAGCTTTGCCTGAGTGCTTCGGCCAGGTAGAAGTAAACTATGCTGCTTACATCACCCGTTGAGGCTTGCGAAAGGAATTTTACCGCCAAATCCATACGGCGGGTTCCGTAGAGGTAACAAATTCCCAGGTTTAGTTGAATTTGGGGATCGCGGGAGTGCTGCTCCAGCAACCTTGAGTAAATGGGTAGCGCCTGCGCATACTGCTGGTTTTTCAGAAGCGAATCGGCCATGACACGCTCCGCATTTGCCTTTGTTCCTGTCATGCCGATTTCCTGACCATTGGCAGCAAGGGCTATACAGGAGAAAAAAAGTATGGCAGTTATTCTGGTTAACCGCATAGGCTGGATTAGGATTTTTACGAAAATCAAAAAACATTCAAAGTTACACGAAAAAGTTGACAAAGTTGAGAGCTGCCGGGTTGTAATGGGAAATGGGTTGAAAATGACACACCCCAAGCTCCACGAAATAAGTATCTATAGCTGTACAGGCGATTTGTGTTTCTGGCTTCAAAATAGCGCTGTTCGTCCCATTCCCAACATTGGTTTTTCTTCTATCGTTAACGGGATAAAATGTAAAGATTTTCCTACTATTGTTGCGCGAAATTTTGAACGGCTTTACCTTTGTGGAATTTCTTATGGTAAGAAAATCGAAGAAGCATAAAAGTTGGTCTGTGCCCGTAGCAGTTTTCCTCTCTGCTGCCCTGATGCTGGGCATTATTCGATTTATTTCCAAACCTGACCATAGGTATGTTATTCGGGGCATTGATGTTTCGGCGCATACCGGAAGCATCAGCTGGGAAAAGCTAAAGGATCAACGTGTTTACTTTGCTTTTGTGAAGGCCTCCGAGGGTGCCACTCTGAAGGATAAAAATTTTCAGGATAATGTTAATGGAGCCCGGGCGGCCGGCATTCCTGTAGGTGCTTATCATTTTTTTAACTTCAACCGGGATGGCCTCACCCAGGCAAATAACTTTCTTTCTACCATAGGTAGGCAAAAGTATAACCTGCCGCTGGTTGTGGATGTGGAGGAGTGGGGCAACAACATCCGCAGGTCTCGAAGCCAAATCATCGCCGATCTACGCGAATTTGTTAGTAAAGTTGAAAAGAACCGGTATCAAAAAATTATTATTTACACCAACGAGGATTGCTATAAGCTTTACATTCAGGATGTTTTTCCAGATAACGATATTTGGATTTGTTCGTTTAACCATAAGCCAAAGCTCAATAGGGAATGGACATTTTGGCAGTATGAGCATAACGGGAGGCTTAAGGGGGTAAAGGGCAAGGTCGATTTTAACGTTTTTAGGGGGAGCATGCTGGAGTGGAGGCAATACATAGAGGATGGGCGGTAAACATCTGCTTTTTTTGCGAGCTCCATTTCGTTATTCATGGGATGCTAAATCAGAAACCATAGGTAAACATGGTAGTGGTAGCAATCATGTAATCAACACGGTAAAACCAAATTAACCCAGCTTAACAGCAACCTGCTGCAAAAAATATGCTATTTTTGTCGCAGAAATAAATTTCAGGAATAATGGTTAAAAACACCGATTTATGCTCTTTTTGTGGAAGGAGCCGAAAGGAAGTAAGCTTGCTGATTGCCGGGATGGATGGGTTTATATGCGACCTTTGCGTTGAGCAGGCCAGCATCATTGTAAGTGAAGAACTTAAGAAAAAGGGCGAGTTCAAGCTGCAGAAGAGCAAGCTGATGAGACCCACCGAGATAAAGAAATTCCTCGACCAGTACGTTATTGGGCAGGATGAGGCCAAGAAATACCTGTCGGTGGCGGTTTACAACCACTACAAGCGTCTCCTGCAGAAGGATATGGGCGATGATGTTGAAATTGAAAAATCGAATATTCTGCTGGTAGGCGAAACAGGAACAGGCAAAACACTTTTGGCCCGTACTATTGCCCGTATGCTGCATGTTCCTTTCACAATAGTTGATGCTACAGTGCTAACCGAGGCAGGCTACGTGGGAGAGGATGTGGAAAGCATTCTTACTCGTTTGCTTCAGGTTGCCGACTACAACGTTGAGGCAGCCGAAAAGGGCATTGTGTTTATTGATGAAATTGATAAAATTGCCCGTAAGGGCGATAATCCGTCAATTACCCGTGATGTATCAGGAGAGGGAGTTCAGCAGGCACTGCTCAAGCTTCTTGAGGGCTCTGTTGTCAACGTTCCGCCACAAGGTGGCAGAAAGCATCCCGAGCAGAAGATGATAGCCGTTGATACTAAAAACATTCTTTTCATATGCGGGGGAGCCTTCGAGGGAATTGAGAAAAAAATTGCCCAAAGGCTCAATACCACGGTGGTTGGATACGGTGCAGGGAAAACCCGTGAGGTCATTGATAAAAACAACCTGCTACAGTACATTGCTCCGCAGGATCTACGAGCCTATGGTCTTATACCCGAAATCATTGGGCGCCTGCCGGTGCTCACCTTCCTTAGCCCGTTGGACAAGGTTGCCCTTAGGAAAATTCTCACCGAACCCAAAAATGCCATCATCAAGCAGTACATCAAGCTTTTTGAGTACGATGGCATAAAGTTGCAGTTCGAAGAGGAGGTGCTAGACTACATTGTCAACAAGGCCGTAGAGTTTAAGCTGGGGGCAAGGGGACTTAGGTCTATTTGTGAGGCCATTATGATGGATGCCATGTTCGATTTACCAACAGGGAGCGAAAAGGAGATTACTGTTAACCTGGATTACGCACAGCAAAAACTCGAAAAATCGAACCTGAAGCGGCTTAAGGCTGCTTAGGAGTTCTGCCGAACATAATCTAAAAAGGAGATACCCGGCCCTTCGGTCGGGCTTACTTTTTCTTCCCTTACAACTTTCCACTCGTTCGGGTTTAATGCGGGGAAAAACGTATCACCCTCATAGTTAGCATGTACCAACGTTAGGTATATTCTTTCGGCAAGGGGCAATGCCTGCCGGTAAACCTCCCCGCCGCCAATAATAAAAACCTCTTCATCTGTTGAGGCTATCTCCAGGGCGTCGGCCAACGATTTTGCAGTTGTGCAACCCTTAAACTTCAAGCCCTCGCTACGTGAAATTACGATATTATGCCGGTTTGGTAGTGGCTGGCCTATACTTTCAAATGTTTTACGGCCCATTATCACCGTATGTCCGGTTGTTAGCTTCTTAAAACGTTTTAAATCTTCAGAAATATGCCAAAGCAGCTGGTTGTTTTTACCAATTACCCTGTTTTCTGAAGTTGCAACAACTATGGAGATAACCATTCGGAATTATTTTAGAATTGTAGCGGTAAAGTTAGCATCAATTATGGGTAGTTTGCAAGAGCTGATTCCTGTTGAGCACTTTAACGGTTGTAAAAAAGTTAAAACATTCTGGACATTGGCTTTGGCAATGAAATGCAGATGTGGTTTACGTTGTTGTGTCAACCCAAATGATTGCTACCTTTGTAGCAAACATCTATAAAATGTCGGGAGTAAACGTGTTAATCATTGGCTCTGGAGGGAGGGAGCATGCGCTGGCATGGAAACTTTCACAAAGCCCAAAGTTAGGAAAACTATTTGCTCTACCAGGAAATCCCGGAACTGCCCGGTTGGGTGAAAATATACCCCTTAGTGTGCTCGATTTTGAAGGGATAAGGACAGTAGTTCTCGAAAAAAACATTAACCTGGTAGTTATTGGTCCTGAGGAGCCATTGGTAAAGGGGTTGTATAATTTTCTAACGGGTGATTTAGGGCTTAGAAATGTTTTGGTGGTTGGACCCGGCAGGGAAGGTGCCATGCTTGAGGGCAGCAAGAACTTTGCCAAGGCGTTCATGCAGCGCCATGGAATTCCAACTGCAAGGTACAGAGCATTCACCAGGGATGAATACAGCGAAGCCAAAAAATTTCTGGGAACTCTTTCCTCTCCTTATGTTTTGAAAGCCGATGGGTTGGCTGCCGGTAAGGGAGTGGTTATCCAAGCCTCATATGAAGATGCGTGTGCGAGCCTTGGCGAATTTTTCAGCGGAAAATTTGGTGATGCTGGGAACGTGGTGGTTATCGAGGAGTATCTTAGGGGGGTGGAGCTATCGGTTTTTGTTCTTACCGACGGCAAGTCCTATGTTATTCTCCCCGAAGCTAAAGATTACAAAAGGGTTGGAGCTGGTGATACCGGCCCGAACACCGGCGGAATGGGTGCTGTTTCGCCAGTTCCTTTTGCCACTCCGGAATTCATGAAGAAGGTGGAGGAAACTATAGTAAAGCCAACCATTAGCGGGTTAGCTAGCGAGGGAATACCCTACTGTGGCTTTATTTTTTTCGGGTTGATGAATGTGGTGGGGAATCCGTTCGTGGTGGAGTACAATGCCCGCTTGGGCGATCCGGAAACCCAGGTTGTTTTGCCTCGTATCAAAAGCGACATGCTTGAGCTGCTCATGCTTTGTGCTGCCGGGAAAATGAACGAGGCCGAGCTGGTTGTAGCTCCCCAATTTGCCGCTACGGTAATCCTTGCCTCGGGAGGATACCCGGGTAGCTACGAAAAGGGGAAAGCTATTAGTGGTTTAGAGGCTTCTGCCAACGCAATTATTTTTCATGCTGGTACCACTAGCTCCGGTTCCATGACGTTAACCGCAGGAGGTAGGGTGCTGGCCTGTACCGGTACAGGAGAAAGCATGGAAGATGCTCTGGCCTCATCATACTGTGCTGCCAATGCAATTACCTTCGAAAGCAAGTACTTCCGAAGCGATATAGGTATGGATGTTTACCCAAAATCATAGCTAACACGCTAACCAGATGCTGCTCAAGTTCTTCAGAAGGTTTAGGATTTCTACTCTGCTTGTCATGCTGGGAGTAATAACGCTTTTTTGGGCCGGAACGCTTATGCAGAAGTACCCGCCTTCCACTTTTACTTTCGATAGCTTTGGAATGCCGCTTTATGTGCTTATTGTCAAAATTTTATCGCCGTATAGCTTTCTGTCTAAACTGGTTGCCTTTGCTCTTACCCTTACCGTTGCTATTTACCTGCTCCAGTTTAACGTAAGGCATACGGTTGTTCGGCAGCGTACCTACCTTCCTTTCCTTTTTTTCGTCCTGGTTGCCTCGTCCTTAACACCGCTTCAACGTTTAAACCCTGCTATCATTGCTAATATTTTTATACTCGTTTCACTTAGCCATGTTATCTCAACCTATCAGAATTCTGAAGCGCTCGACCACCTTTTTCGCTCCGGGCTACTGCTAGGTATAGGAACTCTACTGTATGCCCCTACGGTAGTATTTGTTTTCCTGATTTTCTGGAGCATTGCCACCCTGAGGAAGTTTAACCTGCGTGAATGGTTGGTTACCCTTGTGGGCATTTTGGTTCCGTGGGGAGCTGTTGTTTTCTACTTCTACTGGTTTGATTTAGGTGCATCCGAACCTTTCATACAGCTGGCAAACAGCCTTTGCCTTGAAGCCGAAAGTTCTGCGGACAAAATTGCCCCGATTATTCTGTGTGTAGCTGTTGGCGTTCCGTTGCTGGTTGCAATTCTACACATGTTAACCGGTATGGGAAGTCAGAAAATTGCCATCAGGAAGCATCAGAATATTATGCTTTTATTTACTGTTGTTGCCTTGCTTTCCTTCTTTGTTGTGCCGTCCTGCTCATACGAAATATTATACATTGCAGCAGCTCCCATTAGCCTGTTGCTTTCCGAGTATTTTTCCGACGCAAAGGGTAAGTACTGGCCGGAAATCTTATTCCTGATTTTTATTTTAGGTTTAGTATCAATGCAACTTTACCCCTTACTGATGCACAGCCTCTAGCCGGTGAGGTTTGATTTTTTTTACGACTCTACAGGGTATTTACCCAAAACGACTGTTGCTACAACTTGCAGCAAGTTTGGTTTATAAGCTGATTTTGACCCTGGCAGCTGCTAAAACCATTTTTTCCTGCGAAAGAGGACAATTCCCAGAATGGAGAAAAGGAATGATGCAAGAACCACCAACCCAAAGCCCCAAGGATTATTTTCCAGCCCGTTTGGCACATTCATTCCGTAGATGCTGGCAATCAATGTAGGAATCATGAGAATAATTGAAATGGAGGTTAGCTGCCTCATCACGTTGTTCAGGTTGTTTGATATAACCGAAGCGTAGGCATCCATCATACCGCTAAGAATATCCGAATGCACACTTGTTGTTTCCTGAGCTTGCCGTAGTTCAATCTCTACATCTTCTATAAGATCGGGGTTATATGTATCCTTATAGTTCCTTAAATTTTTAATGCGGTGTAGCAAAATATCATTCCCCTTTAAGGAGGTGGTGAAGTAAACCAGGCACTTCTCAATGCTCAGCAGCGTTTGCAAGTCCTCGTTCTTAATAGATTTTTCGAGTTGGTCTTCGGCGAGCCTGATGTCGAGGTTTATTTGTTTAAGGTACTTCAGAAACCATACGCTTGATGAGAGCATAAGCCTGAGCACCAGGTCGAAGTGGTCTTTTATGACAATGCCCTTACGGATGGTGAACTGAATGAAATCGGGGATAACCTCTGTTCGGTAAAAGGAAATGCTTACAAAAATGTCATCCTTAAAAATTATACCAACGGGAATAGTGGTAAAAGGAAGGCTTACATCTACATTTTTATAGGGCATTCGTAGCAGGATGAAAAACCACTCATCCTCAAATTCTATACGTGGACGCTCGTCCACGTCCTCGATATCGTTAAAGAAAGCTTCCGGAACTCCCAGCTCGTCGAAAAGGTATTTTCGCTCCTCTTCGGTTGGAATTTCGACATCCACCCAGCAGTAGGGCTCCCATTCTTCGCTGGGAACAAGCCCAAGATCTCTTTTCCAGAATGATTTCATGTACTAACCTCCATGTTTAAATGAATGGAGTCTCAGTACATGTTCCTCCATTCGGGTTTAACGGTCAGGGTGATAATCGTCCATATATTCAAATTATTGAACGGCGCAAAGATATAATTTTAATGGCAAAGAAGATTTGTTAAAAACCTATATTTTCTTTCAACGTGCTTATTTCATTTATGGAGTGATGGTAGCAGGTTATCAGGGAAGCTATAATGGTTTTTTAACCGCAAAATCAAACTGAAAATGGCAATGAAATTATTGCATGCACTACTTTTTCCAAAAGGTTTGAACATGGTGGCTTGCAAGTTTTGCACCGGCATCGGTTTAAGCTTAACCTTCCATTAGCTTGTTTGCTATTTTTCCCAAGAAGTCAACCGCATTGTCTATTAGCTCATCGGGGAAATCGTACTCGGGGGTGTGTATATCAGGATGGTTTTCTCCGGCACCAAGGCCAAAAATCACCGAAGGGAAGCAGGTGGAGAAATGTGCAAAATCCTCGCTCCACCTGTTGGGTTGCTCGAGGAAATTCACCTCGAGACTAGCTTCATGCGCAATTGCCTCAAGGGTGTGGGTTAGCGTTTTATCACACACCGAGGCGGGGTACTCATCGGTAAACGAAACGTCAATACCCAGCTTATGCTTATGGGCAATGGAAGTTGCGGTTTCGGCTGCAATTTTCGACAGCAGGGTCATGTCGTCGTCGTCAAAGGCTCGCAGGGTCGCCATTATGGTTGCATTTCCAGGGGATGTTCCAAAAGCTATGTCGCCAACCCGAATGTGGATAACCGTTACCAGGATGAAGTTTTTAAAGTGGGTGGTGCTTTGAATGGATAGAAGCGACTGGATGATTTCCGCAGTAGCCGCGGCAGGGTTCAACCCATGCTCCGGGTAGGCCGCATGCGAGGGCTTCCCTTTAAGGTTGATGACCAGCCCCTTTGATGCCGCTGAGAAGGTGTACCGCCCAAGGATGATGCTTCCCATTTTGTAACCCGGTAGGTTATGAAGGGCAATAGCATAGTCGGGATTTAGACCCAGCTCTTTTAACCCTTCCAGCGACTTTCGGGCGCCCTCCCCATTTTCCTCAGAGGGCTGGTAGAAAAGAATGACCCGCCCTTTTTTAGGTTTGCTTTGGCTAAACCTAACGGCAAGTCCAGAAATAATGGTCATGTGCCCATCGTGCCCACACACGTGTGAAACTCCCTGAACATTCGATTTATACTTGACGTCATTGGTCTCGGCAATTGGAAGGGCATCCATATCGCAGCGGAACAGGACAGTTGGCCCTGGCTCTTTTCCCTGGTAGATTACGGCCATTCCCTCTCCTGCAATGTTCGAGTACAGCTCATCGGGGTTATACCTACTCAGGAAAAAACGCAGCCGTTTGGCCGTGGCGCTTTCATGTCCGGAAAGTTCAGGATTCCTATGCAGCTCATGCCTCAAACGAACAAGTTCTTCCATGCTCACTTGTAGTTTTTTTGTTTAAAGGTAAGAAAATACCCCATAAACTCAAACCTATAGGTATGAAAAACCTGGTAATTTTTATTGAACTCTTGATGGGCGGGGGATAACGGGTAAAATTGAAAAACCTGTCAGCTATTCGTAGATGACAGGTTTTTATGTTGCCCGGTGTTTACCAGGTCATGCTATGTAAAGATTATTTGTGATCCCTCACCGGCTGCAAGCTCGTAAAGTTGTCCGACGGTAATGATATCCTTCACATGCTCGCTGAAGTCTTCCTTTTTAAGACCAAACATATCGACGGCAAGCTTGCAGGCATATATCTCGCCTCCACCAGCGGTAATCAGCTCCAGAAATTCCTCCACAGTAGGAATATCAAGTTTTTCCATTTGGCTTTTCATCATGGCCGATACACCAGCTTCAACGCCTGGTAGTATGCCCAGAAGTGTTGGAAATGGTAGTCCGCCGGGCATTTTTAGACCAGGATTTCCCACCGCAGAAGTGTGGAGCTTTTTCATGCTCTTTTTAGTAATTGCATCAAGACCAAAGAAGGTGAAGAACATTTTGGTTTCGATGCCCTCCATAACAGCACCATTGGCCATTACCAACGCAGCGTAAACATCCTCAATGTTGGCTTTTGCGCAAATTATTAGCACCTTTTTAATAGGGTGATCTATAGTTCCTGCCATAATTAATTGTTATTAGGTTAAACGCAACTTGTTGGTTTCGAAACTCCGGCAATGCGACTTGCCTTTTTCAGGGGGGCACCGGGGAAGAGTTCGTAAAACCCCTTGGTGTCAATTATCCCCGATTTTCCTATTGTGCGGATGGTCATCACCTCGCCCTTTAAGGTTTTATCACGAATAAATTCAATAACCTCGAAGTGCTTAGGGCTTAGGGTAATGCCCTCCTCCCTGGCAATTTCAACAGCAATATCCTTTGTCCACTGGTTTGGATCGGTTAGGTATCCATCTTCGGTAACGGTTACCGATTTTCCTGCATAAACTTTTTCTGACATAGCGCTTATGGTATTAGTTAAACATCCTTTTTTTTACCCAGTTCAGCCAAAAGCCGAAGGGTGAATGATAAGGTCTTCCTAACATCGGGTTTATTTAACTCCCTGAATAGCCTGAAGAGCGATTTGTTGTCAAGCTTATCGTCGAGTTTCATTTCTGAAAGAGTTTCGGTTATAGTGGCCAAGGCGTTGACAACCTGGGGTTGTGAAAGGTTTCTAACTATGGCTCCAACGGCTGGCATTTCCTCCCGTAGGCGTGTAATATCTTTTTCAGTAAAATTTTTCTTAAACTCAATTGCTAGCAATCCTAGCTGGTTAAGATAGGAGAAGTAGCCCTCCCGGTCGAGTTGCCCCAATTTTTCGGTTACTGCAATGCTGGCATCGTGAACAATTGGGCCTAGGTCTTTAACCAGGTCCACTACACTTTCCAACATGTCCATCAGCTCTCCGAATGTTTTGATGTTGCCCAGAACCTTGAAAAATAGGTACTTCAGATCGTCTGCTTCAATACTAATATTCTGAACGGCAAGCTCATCTACGGTAGCTTGAAAGGCGTTTTTGCCCACAATGGAGAGGTCGTCAATCAGGTCTTCAACCACCTCGTTTTTTTGATGTTGACTAACCAGCAGCTCGATCACGGTGTCGAGCTTCTGGTTAAGGGCATCAATCTGCTGCTCAATAATTCTCTCATCCATGATATGCAACCTTAAAGTTCCTTTCCTATCAGGGACATTTGCGAATCAACCGGTAATTCCTTCCCTTTTAAGAGTAAGTGCCAGTACATCCAGCGGAACATTACTTTTCCGTAGTGGTTGATGCGGGTATTTTTCAAGAGGCCGAAGGGTCCAATACCCGGCACCGGATAGGTTCCTGGCAGGGGCTCGGTGTCGTAGTTAAAATCAATCAGCGACCCCTTGCCAAACCCGGTCTCGATGTAACAGTTTGAATGGCCGTCGAATTTGGCCATCAGCGGTCTCCCCTCGATTGACGAAATGAGGTTGTCGAAAACTACGTCCGAGGAGAAATGGGCTACCGAACCGGCCTTTGATGTTGGAAGGTTGCTGGCATCGCCCAGAACAAATATATTACTCCATTTCTCGGAGCGTAGGGTGTACTTGTCGGTTGAAATATAGTTGAGGTCATCGCCCATACTGCTTCGCTCAATGAAATCAGCGCCCTTATTCACAGGAATAATCGTTAGCAGGTCGAAGGGCAGCTCCCGACCATCATAGGAGATAATTTTTTTGTTTTCTGCATCCACCCTTTCTAGGTAAAAGTCGGGAATCAGGTTGATATTTTTTTCCTGAAGGAGGTCGCCCAGCATTTTTGTTGCCTTTGGCTTGGTAAATGCACCCGAAAGGGGTGTAGAGTAAAAAATGTTGACCTTGTCTCTTATCCCTTTTTTTACGAAAAACTCATCGGCCAGGAAAACAAATTCGAGCGGTGCTACTGGGCATTTATAGGGCATTTCGGCTATGTTAAGAACCAGGTTGCCTCCTTCCCACGACTTCAGAAAGTTTTGAAGGGCAACTGCCCCGTTGAAGGTGTAGAAATCAAAAATGCTCTTACCCCACTCGTTACCCAGCAACCCGGGAGTTTCTTCCGGTCTGATGGAGGTGCCGGTTGAAACTATCATGAAATCGTAATCTAGCGTTTGACCGTTAGCGAGGTAAACCCTATTTTTAGCCGGGTCAACCCGTTCAATTTCGTTGATAATAAAGTTTACTCCTGCAGGGATGAAGCTGGCCTTTGGTTTTACTACGTCCTGCTTGCCGTATATCCCAAATGGGATGAAGAGCAATCCTGGCTGATAGTAATGTACCGGATCCTTATCCACTATGGTAATTTCCCATTGTTCCCTATCCAACGCTTTACGAAGCTTGTTGGCCATTATAGTGCCACCTGTTCCTGCACCAAGTATTACGATTCTTTTCATACGTATATTTTTTTAGTTTTCAAATCTCCTATACATTAAACCATACCTTTTGGGTATCGGGGGTAGAGCTAATTGAACAACCATTTTTTTGCTTTGCCAACCTTGCAAGTAATACCCGGTTGTTCATTCCTGTTTGTGCACGCTGTACTACATGAGGGCTTATCACCTAAATGGCCAGCTATTTGTACTTGTTAACCAATTCTAACGCTATGGCTTATCTTCCAGCAGTCAAACAATGCTTCTGATTGGTATAACAAACCATTTATGACTGTTTCAACCGGCTCATTTTTATAGCAGCTGTAAATGCAAAGGTTTCCTTATAAATTTCAGCTCAAATTTCAAGTCTTTTTAAATAAAATGTATAGTTTTAAATCTTGTTAAAAATCAATATTGATAACTATCAACATATTTGAATATGAAGGCTGAAGTGTGTCCGGGTACCGAATGCCTGACGTGCGGATTTCGTTCCGAGGTGTTTGCTTCGCTTCCCAATTACCAGCTGGAGGAGCTGTCGAGGAGCAAAGTGCTAATGCATGCCAAAAAAGGTGAAACAATTGCCCGCCAGAACGACAGTATAGAGGGTTTTATTTTTTTAAGGGATGGGCTGGCCAAGCTCTGCCGCACCAACGCTGAAGGGAGGGAGCAAATAGTGGGAATTGCTACTCCAAACGATTTTGTTGGGCTGCTCAGCCTTTTTTCTTCTAAAACGTACAACTACTCCATTGTTGCAATTGAGGATTCGAGTTACTGCAGCGTGGAGTACGACATGGTAATGAATTTAGTTGGGAGCAACGGGGAGTTTGCACGGAATTTACTTGCCAAGATTTCGAGGGTTTCCGATTTGCTGATAGGCAGCAGGCTCGATATCGATCTTCTTCAACTTAGAGGGCGTGTAGCCTACATACTTTGCTTTTTTGCCAACGAAATTTACCATTCCACACGGTTTAACCTGCCGGTTTCGCGTCGGGAGATAGCCGAGCTCATTGATATGCGGGTCGAAAACGTGGTTAGAATACTCTCGGAGTTTAGACGGGATAGGATTATTCTTATTGAGGGAACTTATATTGAGATTTTAGACAAAGAAAAGCTAAGCTGGGCAAAAATGCACGGGTAGTATATTGCTACATTCCTTTTATTTTGCGGGTAAGTGCGGAGGCAAAAACAAAGTCATTGAGTTCCTGATTGTCGCTATCCAACACGTCGAACCTGGTTCCTTCCCACCATTTTTTACCGTTGTAGATGAACATCACCTTATCCCCGCAGCCCATCACGGAGTTCATGTCGTGCGTATTTATGATGGTAGTAATACCATACTCTTCGGTGATTTCCTTAATGAGATGGTCAATTACCACTGCAGTTTTGGGGTCAAGTCCTGAGTTTGGCTCATCGCAGAACAGAAACTCGGGGTTTAAAACGATGGCGCGGGCAATGGCTACCCTCTTTTTCATGCCGCCGCTAATCTCAGCCGGGTAAAGCTTGTTGGCCCCAACAATATCTACCCGTTTGAGGCAGAAGGCCACCCGCTCCTTTTTCTCCGCAATGGCCATGTTGGTGAACATGTTAAGAGGAAACATCACATTTTCCTCAACGGTTTGCGAGTCGAATAGCGCTGCCCCCTGAAAAAGCATGCCTATTTTTTGTCGTATTTCTTTTTTCTTTTTGAACGAAAGGGCGTTAAACTGAATGTCGTTGTAGTAAATTTCTCCCTCATCCACATCCAGCAGGCCTACTATGCACTTCAGCAGGACGGTTTTTCCCGAACCGCTTTGGCCGATTACCATGTTGGTTTTTCCCTTTTCAAACGTGGCCGTTATATTGTCAATCACCATTCGGCCATCAAACGATTTTGACAGATTTTTAACCGTAATCACGACAGTAGCAGTTGGGTTAGAATTAGGTTAAACAGGAGAATAAAGACGCTGCTGACGACAACCGCATTGGTACTTGCCTGGCCCACCTCGAGCGACCCGCCCTGAACGCGGTAACCATAAAATGCAGAAATAGTGGTGATTAGGAAGGCAAATACCACGGTTTTTATTAGCGAGTAGGTGATGTAAAAGGGGATAAACGCATACCTTATACCGTAAATGTAGGCTTGTGTAGATATTACTCCTGAAAATTCTCCAACCATCCATCCTCCGGCTATCCCGACCACCATGCTTAGCATGCAAAGAAAAGGGTTAAAAATAAGGGTGGCAATAATTTTAGGAAGAATCAGGTAGCTGGCGGAGTTAACACCCATGATTTCGAGGGCATCAATTTGCTCGGTTACCCTCATGGTGCCTAGTTCAGATGCTATGCTGGAACCCACCTTGCCGGCAAGTATTAGGCCAATGATTGTTGAAGAGAACTCCAGAAACATGCTGTCGCGCGTGCCCAACCCAATCATGTAGCGGGGAATAAAAGGGTTTTCCATGTTATATGCGGTTTGTAGGGTTATTACCGCTCCCATAAAAACCGATATTATGGTAACAATCCCGATGGATTGAATACCCAGCTTATCCATCTCCTTTATGGTCTGTTTAAGGTAAATCCTTCCCTTCTCCGGCTTTGAAAAAACCTTTTTCAGCAAAAGAAAATACTCCCCAATTAACCCGAATATTCTTACCATCTTTGACCTTTTTACTTACAAAAATTAATCGGATTGGCAGAAATCGTATTTCTACCAACAGCAAAATTAGTCAATATTAAGATGGTAGTAAAATTAATCATGCCACATTCACAGCCGTCCATTTCCTCCAGTATCCTGGTTAGGGTTATCGCTCCATTTGCTTAACCATGGTAAGCACTGGTTAAGTTTATTCCGGTGTTGGTTGTTAAGTTTGCTCGAAATGCCCTTCCTTTCTGGTTAGTGTAGGGTTTTCCTTTCATTACCTTAAGCCGAAAGTTTCCATCTCATGTTAAAATTCCGTAGGTTTGTATTTTTAATAAAAAGCAATGAGTAATAAGAATTACTACTGTATAGTTATGGCCGGAGGAATTGGAAGCCGTTTTTGGCCATTAAGCAGAACTGCATGTCCAAAACAGTTTATTGATATACTCGGCGTGGGTAAATCGCTGCTCCAGCAGACGTTTGAAAGGATGGTAAAAATTTGCCCTGTTGAAAATATTTTTATTGTGGCAAGTAATTCCTACAAGAATTTAATCTTGGAGCAGCTTCCCGAGGTGAAGGAGAGCCAGCTTTTACTTGAGCCTATGAGGAGGAACACGGCACCATGTATAGCTTATGCTACCTATAAAATTCGCAAGCGTAACCCTGAAGCTACGGTTATTGTTTCGCCCAGTGACCACCTCATTCTAAACGAGCAGGTTTTTACTAACAAAGTTAACCTGGCGTTGGATTTTGCATCGCAAAATAATGCCTTGCTTACCCTGGGCGTAAAGCCTAACAGGCCTGAAACTGGCTATGGCTACATTCAGGTGGGTAAACCGGTTAAGGGGATAAATGGGCTATACCGGGTTAAAACTTTCACCGAGAAGCCAAACCTGGAAATGGCCAAAGTATTTTTAAGCAGCGGGGAGTTTTTTTGGAATTCGGGACTTTTTATTTGGAATCTGAATGCCATTACCCAAGCGCTTGAAGAGCATCTTCCAGAGGTGAATTCCTTGTTCAGCGAGGTCGCTTCGTTGCTCGATTCGGCTGATGAGACCGCAGCCATTGAGAAAACTTATGCCGAGTGCAAGAATATCTCCATTGACTATGGGGTTATGGAGAAAGCCGAAAATGTTTTCGTGATTTGCTCGGAATTTGGTTGGTCCGATTTGGGTACATGGGGTTCGCTCTACACCCATCTTCCCATCAACCAAAATGGCAATGCGGTGATTGCCAGAAATGTTTTACTTTACGATACCAGTAACTCGCTGATTTCTGCTCCCGATGGAAAGCTGGCAGTTGTTCAGGGGCTTGACGACTATATTGTGGTCGATACCAGCGATGTTTTGCTTATATGCCGCAAGCAGGAAGAACAGCAAATTAAGAACATTTTGAACGATGTGGCGATGCTGAAGGATGGAGAAATATATACCTAGCCAATTTCAGAAAAGTATAGTAAAAGCAAAAGGCTATCCGCACGACAGCCTTTTCCTTTTATAACAAGAACAGAAGTATGCTAGTACTCCCATAAATCATGCTCCATGTTGAATAGGTCGGTTTTAATTTTTTCCGATTCCTGCATGGTCTGCACACCGCCAAAGGTGTAATCGGAAATCAACCGGTTGTCAAACACGTTGGATTCCCTTATGATGTAGGAATCGAACTGGCGTTTAAAAAAGAGGTCATCAAACGAAATCCGCTGGGCATCATTAAAAGAATTGAAAAAATCAGTATTAGCCAGTATGGTGCGAGCTTCGGGGAAGTAAACCCAGAAAGTTTGCTTTTTGGTTATTTCGCCGGTTTCTTCCTGATCCTCCTCGCCTGTTTGTAAAATTCGCATATCATGCATAATTGGGCATATTCCAACTATACGAACCTGCAGGGTTGATGTTTGCTTGTCAAAAAACCAGTCTTCTTTTATCAGCAGCTCCTTAATGCTGCTCCACTTGATTTCCCCCTTTATGGTAACATCCACCTCGTTGCCGTTTTCGTCAATCTGTTTTTCAACCCTATCCTCGGCGCCAAGGTTTTTGATAACCTGCTCGTAGGACATCCGGGTAGTAAACTCATCGTCAACCGGATCGTAGGCGGTAATTTCGTTGTACTTAATTGCCCTTACCAAGCGTTGAACGAGGCTTTCCCTGTCCTGCATTGGAGTGGTGGGGAAGTAAAGGGGGTAGTTCATTTTTTGGCGCAGGTCAACCATCCGCCAAATACGCTTTGACCAAAGAACATCTGATTCACGAACATACTGGTAGGGTATGGGTTTTCGCTGCTGGATAGTTTCCCGGGTATAAAAACCATCGTTTACCAGGCTTTCCTTGCGGTCCTGGGCTGGGGCATGGAGCGTTCCCAGTATGAGAAAAAATCCACCAAATAACACAACTATCCTTTTCATCCCTGTAATTTTATTAGTATTTATTTTCAACCATGCTGGTAAATGAAAAATGTTTAATGCGCATTATCCATTGCAAAATGGAATAGCTGAAACTACCTTATTTTTAACACCATATCGTTCAGGTCAATAACATCACCGCTCGGTCCAACCGCTTTTATGTCGGTAATGGCTAGCTGGCTTCCGCTCCGCAGGTTGCTTACAATTCTTTTCTGCTCATCTGTAAACCTTGAACCGTTTGACTCTTTTTCCTGAAGGAAACCACCAACTGTTGCCGAAAGCCTGAAGCTAACAATCTTATACTTAAGGTCGAAGTCGAAGTCCTGGGGCATTTCGGCAGCTATGCCCAACGATGCAGCCAGCTGGTTTTTCGCGGCATATTTTCCGGTAATACCAATTATTCTGGGGAGAGGTGGTGGAACCTTTTTAATGCGGAATGTTTTGGTTCCCATACTTTGTCTTCTCCCTTCAAGATTGGCGTAAACGGTAATTTCACATGTTGAAGAGCCTGCTCCGGGTTGTACGATGTAGCTTCCCTTACCTTCAGGCCTAATGGACCCCTTGCTTATTGAAGCGGTAACCTTATCGGGTGGTACTCCAGGTATTGATATATCCACAGGGTTGTCAACACCCAGGTAAAGAACGTTCATTTTGGTTGGAGCAATAACTACGTTGGGCTGAAGAACGGAGTAGGTATGCTTGAAAGGTTTCCTGACAATTGAACCATCGGGAGCCTTCATTTCAATAAGCCCCGACCAGCTTGTTTGTCCTATTGCTCCAGCCC
>Ga0209201_1001030_pt1 | contig 34518 bp, 34 predicted proteins | sample AD_UKC055_MetaG_FD_184411 | JGI IMG/M metagenome (GOLD analysis project Ga0209201, IMG submission 184411) | Active sludge microbial communities of municipal wastewater-treating anaerobic digesters from USA - AD_UKC055_MetaG (SPAdes) (version 2) | ecosystem: Engineered > Bioreactor > Anaerobic >... | reverse complement strand
CCTGTTACCTTCTCCTGGCATTCATATCGCTGAAGATGGAGATGAGCTGGAGGACAGTGAAAATAGGGAAGGTACGTCCTAATTTGCCTCTCTATAAGAAATTTACACAATTATGTTGACAGTACCCAGTCAAGGGCTTTCCTGATATCTTCTGTCTGGTTTCGAACGGTAAGGTGCAGCCCGAAAAGCCTCTGCGCGGTTTTGATGAAGGAAAGATCCCAGGACCCGTCCGGGGACTGCCCTTCCATCAGCTCCGCAACGGTCATTTGAAAGCCCCGCCTCCACTCCTCCGCCCCGCCCTCGCCGAGCCATTTCTGCCTCGCATAGAGACCGCACGGGGTCCTGCTCTTTCGAAAAATATCAAAACACCTTGGAGTCAACTCTTCAAATGTCAATTGTTATCATGCTATCGGTCCACATGCCAGCGCATGCCCTCAGGTACCTGCCCGTCGACAGTGCTCGCTATTCCATGAAATATATTTTCCAGGCCTGTATAAAAATCATGCAGGATAGATGAGCCGGCCCGCACGTGAATACTGGACTGTTTCTCCCCGCCAAGTTGAGATGTTTCTTCGAGAAGTTTCTGCAGTTTTGCAAGTTCGTCCTTTATCTGCGCTTTGAGAACCTTTACGGCGCTCATAGCTCGATCCCTTCTTTCCGAGCAACTTTTAAAAGGGATCTATGCGCTTTTCCCGCAGGTACCAGATCCACGTCAAAGGGCTCTGCCACCATCCATGCGTCAAAACCTGCCCGCAGCATATCGTTCACGCTCACACCATCAACAAGGATGTCGATATCGGTTCGCTCATCGAGATAGCCATCCCGCACCAATGAACCGAAGAGCAGCACTTTCTTCGCACCATACTTTTTCCGGAGCATAACGGCAACCTTCTTCGCCCGGGCAAGCCCGGCAGAACGTATGGCATCCATCCTTTTTTTGGCTCTTTTTTCAATCGCTTCGATGTTACAGCCCATAGCTCATTTCACCACTGCATAATGAAATATGTTCTTGGTTTTCTTGATCCACTATATCAAAACCATGCCGGTGTGTCAATCCGGATGATTCCCCGCAGCTTGCTGCGGGGCCACGCTGTCCCCTCTCCCTTCGCAGGACGCAACAATATCCCCTCTCTTCGTGGGAGAGCCACGACAGTCCCCTCTCCTCTTTGCGGGATGCAACAATATCCCCTCTCCCCTTGCGGGATGCAACAATATCCCCTCTCTTCGTGGGAGAGCCACGACAGTCCCCTCTCCCCTTGCGGGAGAGGGTCAGGGTGAGGGGGAACAAAACTGCTGGCGGGAGAGGGTCAGGATAATCTGATACCCAGCCGCTTGCTGCGGGGTAGTTCGTTTGGGGTCATATTTAAGGGGTTGTGAATGTTGCTGTAATGTTCGTGTCGGCGGTGAGCGTTACCAGACAGGCCCCTGTCCCGGAGCATCCCCCGCCCGTCCACCCTGCAAAGGTGCTTCCGGCATTCGCTGTTGCCCCGAGGGCGACGATGGTGCCGTTGGGATAATATGCCTCGCATATGCTTCCGCAATTGATCCTCTCCGGCGACCTGAAGAACAGGGAGCCCGCCACTGTGCCCGAGCCTGTTCCCGCTTTGGCTACCCTTAATTGCTGCACCATCTTGTTGTATATCTGTATCCCGTCCATCACCACGCTGTTGTAATAGTTCTGGCCGTAATCTCCAAAGCGCAGCGGCTGGGTATTTACGATGCTGCCGCTTGCAAGGTTATCGCGGTACGTCGCGTTCGCCGAGCCTCCGTTCACGTAGACCTTCGCACCGGACGCAAGCCCGTTGCCGTTATAGGTAGCGGCGACATGGTACCACGTATTGACCGTGTTCAACGGCGTTGTGTTATATACCCACACCATCGGCCCGGCCCCGCCGTTCAATTGATTCGTGAGCTGGAACACGAGCCGGTTGTAGCCGACGGCGGGCTGGCTGTTCGCCGAGCTGTGTATCTCGAAATAATATCCCTTGTAGTCCGGCGCTGCGCCGCCTTTTGATACCAGCGGGTACACGAGGGATGACGGCGCGGCGGTGGGCTGCTTTGTCAGTTTGACCCACATGACAATGGAGAAAGGCTGGTTGTACTCGAAGCTGAAGACCGGGTTGCCGATCCCCTGATTGTAAGGGGTCATACTCCCGACCCCGATGAAAGACAGCGCGCTGCCTGAAACTCCCGCAACAGAGGTAACGCTCCCGCCCGGGCCCACAGCGATCGCCCCTCCGGGGTTGGCAGGGTCATCAAAATTCCAGGACCCCAGGGCGCAATCCTCAACGATGAGCTTCAGCATCCTCTGGACGCTGTTACCGTCACTGTCGCTACGTGAAAAGGTTATGTTGTGCGCCTGCGCAGGGCCCGTGGGGGTTCCCGATATGGCCCCGGTGCCCACGTCCATCGATAAGCCTGCCGGCATGGCGGAATAGGACCAGTTGCTGTATGGGGCCACGCCGCCGTCGCTGTAAAGCGTCGCGCCGTAGGATTGCCCGATGCACGCTCCCGGCAGTTCATTGTTCAATATCCTTAATCTCCCTGGCGTCAGCCCGTAGCAACCGGCCCTGCTTTTCAGCTCATCGAGGGTCACCCATCTGACGACGTCGTTCTGAGAGACCGCAACGGTGCCGTTATACGCCTGTGAGGTATTCGGCGTTGTGTTGACCGTGTAGTCGCCGCCGCCGCTTATGACAACGAAGGCGATGTCGCCCGGAACGGTGGAGACTCTCAGGTTGGTCGTCGATCTGCTGCAGATAGCCGCAGGAGACGGGTTGAGCAGGTTGTCCGCCGCGATATAGACAAGGAGCCTGTTCCATGCATCATTGGAGCTGCCCGCCACAGCCGCAAAACCAGTGGCCCCCGCCGATGCATCGGGGATACGGTTGTTCGCCGCGGACCAGCCGATCACCGCCTTCATCGACGCATCTATGGCGGCTTGCGTATTGCTGTATTTTGCCTTTTTTACGAGCGGCGCCACCACCGTTATGCCGGCGGCAATAAGCCCCCCCATGATCATGATCATAAAGATCAACGGCAAAAGGGTGATGCCCTTTTTGCTGGAATTAAAGGGGAGATCCGTTTTGCTCATCGCCTTCAAGGGCTTATTGTCAGGACAAAAGATTTCTGGGCGCAATTGTCCCGGTTCGTTGCCGCGTTGCATGCGGTATCGACTCCGGCGCTGCTATTGTCTCTCGTGAAGACGGTAACGCTGAAGCTCCCTGTTTCGGTGGAGCCAGCCGTTTTGGTAATGGCCAGGTTGTTTGCCCAGGCAGGCCATACCCCTTCCGCCTGGTCCGAACAATACTGCGCGCTGTCGGGATACCTGACAAAGCTCGGATTGAAGGAAACGCCGTTCGGCGGTCCCTGGGCAGCGGTGCGATTCCTGATCTCGACGCACCACCTGTACTGGCTTTGCGTTCCGGAAAGGTTCGGCACACCGCCTGCAGCAAAGACATTTGCCGTATAGGACGAGCCCATGCTTGTCGAAGGCAGCTCATTGTTCAATATCTGCAAAGGCGCGCCCTGGCATCCTGCTTTTGTCTTTAATTCATCGAGGGATACCCACTTGACGATATCGTCATACGCCTCCAGCCTGTTTATCAACAGGGCTACAGGGTAGTTGGGGCAGTTCGCGGCGGTCGTGCAATCGTCTATACCAGCCGTATCCACAGCGTAGACCCTCACGCAGGTCTGGCCTGCCGGACATGCCCCCCCGGTAAACACCCCTGTCTGGAGATTGAAGTTCTCAGCGCCGCTTGCGACAACGAAGGCAATGTTCTGGATGTTGGTGGCCGCCGTGCAGGCCGCGTCGCGGCAGATTGTATACGTTGTGGTCTTCCTTCCGCATATCGCGTCTGATGTTCCTGCCGGGATCGTGGTAAGGTTCGCGTCCACAATGTAATAGAGGGGTTTGGTCCATGCGTCAACGGCATTTCTCACGCTGTTCGTGAACTCCGTGCCCGTCGGCACCGGCAAGCGCCTGTTCGTTGCGGCAAAGCCGACCACGGATTCTACTGCCGCGTTTATTATCTCTTTTGTGTCGTTTACCTTGATCCTCTTTGTCAGGGGACCTATCATCCCTGAGCCGATACCGATGAGGATGCCGACGATGACCATGACGATGGCTACCTCGACAAGCGTCATGCCTTTTTGGTCTGATGGGAATGACATGCAGCGTCCTTTCCGCTGTCTCATCACCAGGTCGGCCATAGCAGCCTCATCCATTTCGCACCCGTCTCTTTACAAAGAGAGGCGGGTTAACCCGCCTCCCCTTCGATTCATATCAGCGTGCATATCTTACGGTGATTTTTCAAAGAAGTACGCGCCGGATACGATCTGGTTGTTCGCCGTGTCCAATGGCCACGCCGTAGCGCCCCCGGCAACCACATAGCTCCTGAACCTTCCTGCCGCGCCATCCTCCGAACCGTCAACGGACACGTCTATGGCCTTTGCCATCCAGGCAGGGATGCCGTAGACGACGATAACGTTATACACAACGCCGCCTATTGCTGCTGTGCTGCCTACCTTGAAGAAATCGTTCATAGTGTGCCTTGCCAGGGTGATGTTCGGCGTGCTGTAGGGCAAGATCTGCGCCACCCTCATATCGCTCCACGGTGTATTGATGGTTTCAACGGTGGCCGTGGTCGCGCAGTAATCAGCCGTAGGATCTGTATTGTTGCTTGGCGCTGTTGCAGTTCCCACTGCTCCAACGGCAGGGACATACGTATAGACACCGTTTGAGCCGCATTCCCCTGGCAACCTGCCCTTCCTGTCCATATAGGTATAGACAAGTGCCTCAATGCCCTTGAGGTCGCTCAGTATCCTCTTGGCCTTTGCGTTGTTTATAAGCTCCTGCCCCTTCAGAACCGCACCGAGGATGATGCCGATGATTACCAGCACGATTGCCAGTTCAACGAGTGTAAAGCCTTTCGCGTTCCTTATTGTTTTTAACATCCCATTTCCCTCCTTTTTCATTGTTTCTATATCACTATAATTTAGTATCGGTAAGTATTGCAATATGTAAAATAAATATACAGATAATACGGTTTTACTGAGGGGAAGGGAGTATTGTTGCCGGAGTGCCCCCTCACCCTGACCCTCTCCCGCGAGGGGAGAGGGGACTGTCGTGGCTCTCCCGCAAGGGGAGAGGGAATATTGTTGCTATGACGCTCTCCCGTAAAAGGAGAGGGAATATTATTGCTCACGCGAGGAGCGTAAGCGGGCACTCTCGTTCTGTTATTCTTTAACAATGAATGTTGAACATAGGACGTTGAACGGATCTTCCTGTCAGTTATCACCAATATCGCAGTCAGGCCGCGGCCCCTTCCGCGGGGTTGGCCCCGCGACCGGCCTTCACGAAAGAGATGGTGAACTCAACTCCCCGGTCCGTGTTCGCTGCCGTCATGGCGCCGCCCATGTTCTTTACTATATGGCGCGCCTGGAAGAGCCCGACGCCGAGCCCCGAGCCCTTTGTCGTGTAGAAGGGCTCGAACATGCGCCCTATCTCCTTCACGGGGCTCCCCGTATCACCGATAGTAACCTGAAGGGCCTCATCCTTTTCGCTCACCGAGGCAAAGCATCGTAGGCCGGGCTCGGCCACCGACTTCTCACGTATGTTCTTGACGATATTGTCGAAGACCGTCACCAGCAGATGATTCTCCGCCAGGACGGAACCTTTCCCTGTCACCTCACCCTTGACACTGTGGAGGTCAAAGAGCTCCCTGATAAGCCCGGCGACATCGACCTCCTGCTTCTCTTCCCCGTTGCCACCCTTTGCGACGCCTATTTCGAGGGTCCCCAGGATCTTGTCTGTCCTCACCTTCAGCGCAGGGGTTGATTCCCTCAGGTATTCTATCAATTTATGCTCCCGATCCACCCCTTCTGTTCTATCGACGTTAAATAGAAGGCTCCTGATGAACTGTGTTACGTTCTTTACGTCATGGAGCAGGAAGGCCTGAAGCTTGGAGAAGTTATAGAATGCGTCGTTCGTCACCTTTATCCTCATAAGAATGTCCATTTCGATGAGCAGAAACAGGGTCTCGAAGACGATCATATAGATGTATTTCTGGTAGCCCCTCGGGCTTAAAGGTATTATGCCCAGGCGTATCGAATAATCGGGCCGCGAGATCTCCCTGACGACGGTCTGTCTTTTTCCCCCATAGGCCTTTGACAGGGCGCTCTCGCCATAGGTAATCTCGTAAAAAACCTCGTCTATTTCAACGACCTTTACGAGGCCCTGCACATTCGGAAGGAAACGGGCAAGGTCATAATTGCAATCTCTGTTCGCGTCTACCATGCGCAGCATGACCTTGAAGGCACGGTTTGTGAGGTAGCGCAGGTAGAGGAGGATGACGATCGTCACCGCACCGGCAACGACAAAGAAGAGGTACATATACGCAAGGAGTTTAATCGTTACCATCGTCCTCTTCCCGTTTGAAACCGAATTTTTTCATAAAATAGTAGATGCTCTCCCGTTTCACATTGAGAAGCTTGGCTGCTTTGTAGACGTTGAAGTTCGTGTCCCGCAGCACTTTGAGGACGACGTTCTTCTCCGCCTCCTCCCTCGCAGGCTGGAGGCCCTGCCCCACCTCAACATTAAAGGAGATCTTTTTGACGCCCCGCCTCTCCAGCTTCTCCTCTGCATCGCGGAAGAGGATCGCCCTCTCAATGGAAAAGAGGATCTTCTCCATGTTCACCGGCTTCATGATATAATCGAAGGCGCCGCCTTTGATCGCCTCCATCGCGACCCCCTCGGTCTTCTGCCCGGTGAGGATGATCACCTTCGCGGTCAGGTTCTCAAGGATGTGCTGCAGGATCTTTATGCCTTCGTCCGGGGTGTTCTCGTGCGGGGGCAGCCCCAGATCGAGTATGACAACTCCGATGCTCTCCCTGTCGAGGCATTCCAGAGCTTCCTCCCGGTCGCCTGCACCAAAGACGTTGTAATTTTCCTCCAGGGCGAAGTGTATCTGCGAGCGCAACGCCTTATCGTCTTCTACTATAAGAACATTTTCCATAATGTATAAATGCAGCTCCTGTCACGTAGCTCATAACAAACCTGATTCCGGATTCTTGCTGCTGGATTCTTTATGGAAACCCGATATCGATACCCCTTAAGCATCCAAAGACGAGCATCCAGCATCTTGTTTGCCATGAGCCAGGTTTTATTATATACATTATGCACAAAAACATTTGCTTTTCATAGCATTTTTTATATAATTGAATCACAGATGCGATGGGTGATCCTGTATACAATTTTGCTGCCTTCAACCCTCTTTGCCTTTTGCTTCGAGTACGCGGGCAACGAACACGGCATCACGCCTATCATCCTTGAGAGCATTGCGAAGATAGAATCGAACCTAAATCCCGGGGCCATCAACAGAAACAGCAACGGCTCCGTTGATATCGGCCTCATGCAGATCAATTCTACATGGTTAAAGACGCTCAACCTTAGCCAGAAGGACCTTCTCGACGACGCCTGCCTCAACGCCAGGGTCGGCGCGCAGATACTGCGCCACTGCATTGACCGGTACGGCGTGAACTGGGAGGCGATCGGCTGCTACAACGCGACAAGCAGGGATAAGAAGGTGGACTACGCATGGAAGGTGTTCAGGATGCTGCGAAACGGGCAGAGCACAGGTGAAGCGGGGAAGCGGGGAAGCGGGGAAGCGGAAAAAGGCATGAAACAGCGGGCGGCGAGCACACGTTCTTCTCTTGTATTTCACGTCAGGGATGTCAATGACACGGAAAGGGACGCGCCGTGAGCCTTCTCGCCGATCTCCTCTCCAAGGTCAAGCGCCAGGACCAGCAAAGCTCCGTTCCGCCTAATCTGGCCAACATCATCCAAAGGTCATCGCAAAAGAAGAGAGCGGAGCGAAAGTTCGTCATCCTCCTTGCCGCCGTTTTGTTCTTCGTTGTTGCCGGCTTCGGGGCCGTCTACTTCTTTGAATCCTACCTCGCGTCACCGTCAAAAGGCATTGCGTCGCGGCAAGGCCTTGCCCTGAGAGACAAGGTACCGCCTGCGCCGCCGGTGCAACCGGCTGCCGCGCAGCCCCTCGCTGACCGGCAGACCCAGCAGCCGGCAGCGCCCGGACCTCAGCCTGAGGTTCAACCGGATGCGAAGATCCCGCCGAATGCCGAGGCGAAGGCTCCCCCTGCTTTGGCTCAGAGGTCAAAAACGGAGACGGTGCCCGGGCCCCGCGCCTCGCAGCCGTCAAAGAGGTCTTCCGAGATGATGGAACGGCTTAAGGCCGAGCGCGACAGCCTCATCTATTCGGCACGGACTCACGAACAGAACAAGCATTACAGCCAGGCTATCACGGACTACAAGAAGGCCCTGGAAAAAGATCCCAGGAACTACCTTATAATGAACAGCCTTGCAAGCATACTGATAAAGACCGGTGCGTACGAAGAATCGACCAGATACGCGAGAGATGCGCTCAATTATCAGAAAAATTACGTCCCTTCCCTTATCAACCTTGGGATAGCGTACGTGGAGAGCGGCAATATGACTGAAGGAGAGACATACCTCACAAGGGCGCGGACGATCGAGCCGACGAACAAGGCGGTCCTTTTTAACCTCGGCCTGCTCTACGAGAGGCTTCCCAATTATCAGGAATCCTTGTCACATTTCCAGAGGCTCTCTGAGATGAAGGACATCCGGGGATTCATGGGCATGGCAAGGGTCCTTGAAAAACAAGGGAGACGTACCGAGGCTGAGAAGGTCTACAGAAGCATGCTTACCATGGAAGATGCGGACCCTCAGACGAGGCAGTTTGCCAACGAACGCCTTCTGGCAATAAGCGATAGATAAGCCGGCTCATATACCCCCCCCTCACCCTGACCCTCTCCCACAAGGGGAGAGGGAACATTGTTGCTATGACCCTTTTCCGCAAGGGGAGAGGGAACATTGTTGCTATGACCCTTTTCCGCAACTTGATACTGGATGCTGGATTTGTGCCCCCTCACCCTGACCCTCTCCCGCAAGGGGAAAGGGAACATTGTTGGGTCCCGCAAGGGGAGAGGGGATAGTATTGAACGGATTTTCCTGTCAGCCTGGGGCCGTTTTTACTGTGTTCCTGCCATCGTTCCCACAATTGCGACCCTTTCGGATATCCAGTACTCGTTTCCGTCAGCGCTGAGTATCCTGTACCATCTCCTGCCGGTTCCATCCTTCTTCTCATCGGCGACCCTGAACACCGATCCCCTGCCTGCCGACGAAACCCTTTCCGCTTCGAGCGACGGGCCCTTTCTCAGGTTCGCTGACTCCACGCTGACTGTCAGGATCCTTTGCTGCCCGCCCTGGACCGTTCCGGCAATTGACATTCCCTGCGCGCCCTCCTTGGGGGATTTTTCCTGGGTAACGGCAGGCTGCAGGCGGTTCATCGATTTGACGGCGCCGAAGGTGATCGCTGCGATGAGGATAACGCCCAGCGCCACGTACCCTGCGAGCTTAAGATACCCCCTTGACTGCGGAGCATCGGCAAGATGATCGATGGCGTACCGCACGTGATCCTTCTTAATCGTTCCGTTCCCAGAAACAAATGCTGCCATGAGCGCCCTTGAGGCTACTATGTTTATCAATCTCGGGATGCCTTTCGACATAATGTACAGCGCCTTTTTTGCATCGTCGTCAAAGCTCACCGAGCCCCTCCCCGCCTTGATGAGCCGGAAATTGACGTAATCGGAGGTCTCGCTCTTTGTCAGGGGCTTCAGGGTCGCCTTGATCGTTATCCTCTGGTCGAGCTGCTTCAAGTGGGGCGCCTGGAGCTTTTTCCTTAGCTCGGGCTGTCCCATGAGAATGATCTGCAGGAGCTTCTCCTTCTCTGTCTCAAGGTTTGAAAGGAGCCTCAGCTCCTCGAGCGTCTCATCCGGCACGTTCTGGGCCTCATCGACGATGATGATGATCCTCCTGCCTGTCTCGGAGTGCTTGATGAGGATGTCCCTGAATGCCTTTATCATCTCGTTCTTGTTGACCGACGGCAGCTTTACGTTGATGTCCTCAAGTACCGCCTGAAGGAACTCTTCCGGGGAAAGGCGGGGTGTCATGATCAGTGCGATCTCCGCCCTGTCCTTCCAGTTTTCGATAAGGATCCTCAGGATCGTCGTCTTCCCTGTTCCGGGCTCTCCTACGATGAGCGAGAAGCCCTCTTTCTGCTCTATGGCATAGTTCAGGGACGTCAGTATCTCGTTGTGTTCCTGGGACGGATAGTAGTATAAAGGGTCAGGGGTGAGCCTGAAGGGGTCGTCCGTTAAATTGAAGAACTTCAGGTAATCCATCATTATCCCCCCTTCTCGAATTTTGTAACAACGTCATAGATGGGCAGCAGGAGGCCGACAATGATGACCGCGAATATGACGCCGACAACGGCGATAAGTATAGGCTCTATCATCTTACCCATTTTCTCGGAGATATCGCCCAATCTTTTATAATAATAATTGGACAGGAAATTGAACTGATTGTCGAGGTTGCCGCTCGACTCCCCGATGTCCACCATTCTCGTCACGAGGGGCGGGAAAACGCTTTGCTGCCGCATGGCATCCGATATCCTGCTGCCCGTCATGATCTCATCCCGTATCTTGAGGAGTATCCGCTTGAACACCTCAGAACCTATGGCGTTCCCCACGATGATAAGCGACCTGTCTATCGTTATGCCCGCCACGACAAGGATCCTTAACTGCTCGGAGAACATGGCGAGAAGCTTGTTGTAGACGAACTGCTTCACGAGGGGCAGCTTTATCTTCAGGAGATCGTAGAACCTCGTACCTTCTTTCTGCTTCAGGATCTTTATTACGACGACAACGGCAACAGGTATTAAAAGCATAACGTACCAGTAGGCCTGCATCAGTTTGCTGATGGAAAACAGTACCTGCGTTATGACCGGCAATGGAATGCCCATATCCCTGATGATCATCATGATCTTCGGCAAGACATAGACTATCCAGAACACCAGCGCGCCTCCCGTTACAACCAGTGCAAAGATCGGGTAGATAAGGGCGCGCTTCACCATGGCGGCAAGGTCTTCCATCTTCTGCAGATGCTCGGCCACCTCCCCGATGCTCCCTTCGAGTCGACCCGTCTCTTCGCCGATAGTGGAGAGCCGGATGAAGATGTCCGGAAATACGCCAGGGTGCTGCGCGAGGGCAGCGGAGAAGCTCGTGCCCGACTCTATCCTTTCCCGGATATCGTCCACAACCTTCTTGAGGTACTTGTTGTCCAGCGTGTGGCTGATGTCTTCAAGGGCATCGAGGATGGGGATGCCCGCCTTCATTATCACGGAAAGGTTCGCCGCGAACTCCGCGATCTCGCTCCTTTTGACCTTCCAGGAAGAAAATCCTCTGATAATGCCTGCGGTGAGCCGGCCAGCCTTCGAAACGCTCAGCACGTTCAGGCCGCGGGAAGCAAGATCGTTATAGACAGCCTCTATGGTATCCGCGTCTGCGGTACCGCTCTTCAGGGCGCCGTCCTCGCCGATCGCCTTATATGAAAAAGTACCCACTACCCTGCTACCCTCAGCACCTCTTCGATGGTCGTGATGCCGTCAATGACCTTTTTGACTGCGTGGTTCTTCAGCGGCCTCATGCCTTTCTGGATAGCCCTCTCCTTGATCGACGGCGCCGATGCGCCCTCGTAGATCATCTGTTTTATCTCGTCGTCGATAACGAGTATCTCGCCGATGACGGTCCTGCCCGCGTATCCTGTGTTGTTGCATTTTGCGCAGCCCGTCCCTTTGAAGCCTTTCGTTGCGGTAATGCCGTATTCCCGCAGGATCGCCGCCTCCTGATCGCTCAATTCATATTCGACCTTGCAGAAGCCGCATATCTTCCTTACCAGCCTCTGGGCGACGATTGCGAGCAACGATGAGGACATGAGGTACTTGTCAACATTGAGGTCGATGAGCCTCGGTATGGATGTCACCGCGTCGTTCGTATGGAGCGTCGTGATAACAAGGTGGCCGGTGATGGATGCCCTGATCGCGATCTTCGCCGTCTCTTCGTCCCTGATCTCGCCGAGAAGGATCACGTCAGGGTCCTGCCTCATGAAATTCCTCCCGGCCAGTGCGAAGTCGTATCCCGCCCGCTCCAGGACCTGCGTCTGCCGTATGAAGCTTAGCTTGTACTCAACGGGGTCCTCCACGGTGAGCACGTTCCGCTCGAGGATGTTCACCTCTCTCAAGGCAGAGTAAAGCGTCGTCGTCTTCCCGCTGCCCGTCGGTCCTGTGATCAGGATGACGCCGAAAGGCTTCTGAAAGAGCGACCTGATGTTCAGGGTATCGCCGGGATCGAATCCGAGCGCCTCCATCCTGAGCAGCGTCCCTTTTCCGGAAAGGACCCTCATCACCACATTCTCTCCGTAGATCGTGGGGATGGTGGATACGCGGATATCATATCCTTTGTTCAGGAAGACAAAGGTAAAGGCGCCGTCCTGCGGAAGCCTCGCTTCCGCTATGTCCAGGTGGGAAAGGATCTTTATCCTCGACACGATCCCGATATGGATCGATTTAGGCAGGCAGTGGCCGAATTGCAATACTCCGTCGATGCGGTAGAAGACCTGCGTCACGTCTTCGGTCGGTGCGAAATGGACATCCGTGGCGTTGTTGCGTATACCTTCCACGATCAGCATGTCCGTCATTGACACGATGTCGTTGCCCGTGGGAGAGCCCGTCGTCTGTATATCCTTAATGATCTTTTCCATCTGCTGATAGACAGGGTTCTCGAGAAAATAATAGGCCTTTTCCATGGCATCGTAGTATGCGTCCCTGTCGACGATATAGATCTTTGCCTGCTTCTTTGTGATGCGCGTGACCGTATCGATGGCCTTTATGTTGCCCGGCTCAGTGATGCCGATGCTCACCTTCCCGTCCTCCAGGTCAAGGGGAATAAACTGGTTCTTTTCCGCAATGTCCTTCGGGATAAGCCGGAGGGCATCTTCAGAGATAACGAACTCGTCGAGATCCACAAACCCTATCCCCGACTGCTCAGCCAGGATCTGTCCCCTCTCTTTCGCGGACAGGAAACCGAGCTTGACAAGAACGTCACCCAGGAGGTCACCGGTGATCTTGCTCTGGATTAGGGCGATGTCGAGCTTCTTGTCGGTGATCAGCCCTCTTGCCTTGAGGATATCTCCTATCTTGACAGGTGCCGCCATATTAAAACCCCTCCTACATGTTCACCAGCACCGGCTGCAGGACAATCACAAGCTCGACCTTGCGTTCGAGCTTGTTGCGGCTCTTGAACAGGTAGCCCAGCAGCGGGATATTGCCGAGAAAAGGGACCTGGTCGTCGGTCAGCGATTCCTTCTGCTGTATCAACCCTCCGATAACAATCACGTCACCGTGTCTTACCTTCACCGTGGTGCTCAGTTGCCGCAGGTCTACGGTCGGCAGCGACAGCTCAACGACCGTGGGCGTTCCCACGTTCTTCGTGGTGAATCTCACCAGGTCCGAGACGATGGGCGTCACCGTGAGGGATATCTCCCCGCTTTCGTTGATATACGGGAGGATGCCGATGAGGATGCCCGAAAGCACGCTGTTCGTTTCCACGGTAAATGTCGTAACGGTTGCCGCCCCGGCGGTGGTCGTTGTCTCAACCTTCGAGATATATGCCTCGTTCCTCCCCACGGTCAATAGCGCCGTCTGTCCGTTCATTATGTTCAACTTCGGGTTCGAGAGCGTCCGCACCTCTCCCTGTTCCTCCAGCGCCCTCATTGTGAAATTCAGGTCCCCTTCCTGGCCGCCGAAGCTCGGGATGCCGGCGATTGTGAACACCGGTCCGGTGTTGGGCACCACGGTATTGAACCGCGTTGTGCCGAAGGTAAAGCTGCTCGTGGTCCTTCCCGCGCTCGTCATAAACCGGTCCACCAGCGTCCAGTCAATGCCGAGCTGGAATATGTCCGAAAGAGCGACTTCTATTACCCTTGCCTCGATCATGACCTGCCTGTTGATCGTCCTCTTCACCGACCTGATGTAATCTTCGACCTTCTGGAGGTTCTTCTTCGAGGCGGTGACATAGATCATGCCCGTAAGCCTGTTGATGGTATAGCTCTGCCGGACTCCTGCCGTGGCTCCTCCGGCGCCTGCTGCGGCTGCCTGCGTACCCAATATGTTCTCAATCGATTTTTCTATGCTGTCCCAGAATTTAAATGCGGTCTCGTCGCTTTGGACCTTCTGCGTGACGCTTCCTTTGATAGATGTGCTGCTGCTTCCGCCGCCTCCTCCCCCTCCGCTGCCGCTCCCCGTAGGGGTTATATTCATGGCGCCGCCGAATATGTCGCCCCCCACATCCACTCCGTATGTCTGCGTCATGGCAGGGTGGCCAAGCTCGAACATCTTCGTATCCACGGCCTTCACGATCAGCAGGTTTTCCTGAACCTTGTAGAAATAATCAACAGCCGCGAAGATCGTGTCCAGGGCATTTTCGGCGGTCACGTTCCTGAGGGTGAGGTTCACCTCGGTCTCGGGATCAACACCTCTTTCCATGACAAGATTGAGGCTCGTCGCCTCCGCGATAACATGGAGGACATCTCTGAGGGGCGTCTTGCGCGCCGCGATATCGACGATCCTCGTCCGGAGCGGGGAGAGGTCTTCTGATACGGGAATGAACTCGGGTGTCCTGGGTGGCGTCGGCGACGGCCTTTCCACCCTGGTCTGTTTGAGCTCTTCAGGAATCTTCACTTCCCGCTTTATCCCCGGCCTCGTCTGTCCGCACCCCAAGAGTGCGCAACACATGCAAAGACATACTACAATCCCGATCTTTATTATTTTATTGTTACCCATCGCTCCCCCTCATTATCTTTAAGCAATACACCGGTTTTATCGATCCTTTTGACCATACCGTCCTGGAACCTGTCGCCTTCTTTGACAACCACCCCATCCACAATGGCGATCTTCACGCGGTCCTTTATGAGGACCATGGAGATCCTCTGCCCCCCGCCTTTTTCCTCTCCCGGAGGAACAAGCTCCGCGAGGGCCAAAGGCGGGAAATCCTTACGGCGGTCTTCTGCCCCTGAGAAGGGACTGCTGATGCCTGCCACCACAGCCGGAGTCCTCTCGATTATCCCCACCTTCTCATAATTGAACTGCACAAGCTGCCTCTCGTGCGGCAAAAGCGCCGGTTTTAGCTTCACCATCGACACGCCAAATACTACCACAAGTATAGTCACAATTGTACCGGCGATCAGACGAGTAATGTTGTTAAGGCTTCCCATGTCTACCTTCCCGCCTGTTTTCCGGGAGAGACCTTGCCGGGCGATGCGGGAGCCCCCGCTTCTTTCGGCATCCTCAGCTCACCGGTCATCTCGTATGCAATGCGCTGCTGTTCACCCTTTTTTCCCGGTGCTGTAATGGCCGCTTTCTTCATGATGAGGCTGTTTATGGTGAAGAAAGGGAACTTCATTGCCTGCAGTCTTCCGATGTTGTTGATAAATGTTGAGTAATCATCGACGAACCCTTTAATTATTACGGGCAGACTAACCTCGCCTTCCTTTGCAGTAAAACCGGACACGATCAATTCGGTGTTCGGTATAGTAGCTTTAAGGACATCAAGGCTTATCAGCAAGGATTTCTCAGGCACATCAACGAAATAGTTTGGCGGGATGACACTGCCCGATGCCGTGATCGTTTTTTTCATGTCGCCGGTAAAATCGCTTATCCTGAAGAGGCTGTTTCTCAGCTTGTCAAGGCTGCTCAACGTCTCGGTCAGCGATCTCGCGTATTCGCCCGTTAACAGGCCGAGCAAAAGGACAACGATGAAAAAGGCCGCCGCGTAGATATAGTATGCAAATAGTCTTTTTAATTTGCTATCCGTCACCTGCATTCTTTTTATGATTGGGTTTTCCATTTCAGCTCTATCTTAAAATTCCGCATCGCAAGATCAAGCGATTGCGATACAATCTCCATCTCCTTTACCTTTTTGACCCCTTCGAGAACATTCTGATAGTTCATCTGCAGGTCGGTAAATGTCTTTGCCTTTATATGGCCATCGACGGATACAGTGCAGGCCTCGCTGCTGTTGTTGAGTAAAATTGTGCTGATACTCACCCCCGGCATATTGAGCATCTGCAAAGAAACGAGCACCCGCTGCATATCCGGGGCAGCGTTGATCCTGTTCATGAAGGAGATCGGCGGCATCACCCTTTCCAGCTCCTTCGAGGTGCTCGTAAAATCGCCGATGATGGGCTGCCTCACCCCGATGGTCTGCCGCACTGCGCTGATATCCTTTGACGTCAGCATTACATCATAGAGCTTCATGCCGATATAGCCCGCGCCTATCAGAGAAAAAACAAGAAGGATCATCACAGCGTAAGCAAGAACCTTCCGCTGCGTGAAGATGCTGCGGTATCCCTCAGGCAGCAGGTCGCAGGTGGAAAGGGTCTTTTCATGGAGGGCGGCCGATAGGGGCGTAATGCACTCTTCGATCGTCTCTTTGAAGGCGGTAATATTTGACGGGTATTTCATGACCGCCTCAGGGATAATCGCGCTGACGCCCGGCTCGCGGTCCTCCGGCTCGCTCCGGAAGATAACGCGGGCGGGATTAACGCGAAGCGACTGCCGGCAGTGTGCGATGGTCATGTTGATGCTTTCTATATCGGCAACGCTCAAGCCTCTCTGATCCGACTGGGCAACCCTCACGAAGAGGAGCTTCTTGTCCTTCACCAGGAACATCGTCTTGTGGGTTGTCAGATCGATGACGCCGAGCAGCGGCTGGCCAAGCTCCACGCCGTCTGCCTCCATTACGTTCGAGAGGACCAGGACGTCGGGGTAGAGGTGAGCGACGACCTTGTCGTGCCTGCTGAAGCGGGCGATCAGGTTATTGATGTCGTCATTGTTGACCACGTAAAAGAAGATGTCCTTCTGCCATTTTCCCTCTCGCTGCACCTCCCTGATCGTGGTGTAGAAAAAGGAGAATTCCTTCCATTCGGTGATCCTTTTCCTGATCTCGCTGCTTACGAGGGAACGGAGGTATTTCTCTTTTGCCGGGGGGAGCGAGACGATGTCCTGGTACATCTCCTGGAAATCGTTGATCACAACAAATTCATTGTCTTTCGTGGTCGCCAGATAGTGATCAAATTCTTCGTTGGAAAAGGTGAATGACTTATCTACGAAAAGACTTCCATGCCTTGCATTCGCATGGATGACCTTTATAACCTCGTTCTCAAAGCTTACTATTGTCTGCCCACTCAATAAAGCTCCTCAATGCCGATATGCTCCTTTGCAAAGACCCCCAAAACCTTACAAATACGTTGTCGATCTGAATGATTCCCCGCTGCTTGCTGCGGGGTAACACTATCCCCCCTCGGGGGAGAGGCCAAGGCGAGGGAACAGAAACATTCTGCCTCGATCCTCTGGTACCCCGTAGCTTGCGGCGGGGCAGTCTATTTTTAGTCATTTATACCCCTAAGCATATGAAGTGTCAAGCGAAATTACCTCATGGCCATTAAAGCAGCTCATGTCTGATAGGAAAATCCGTTCAACGTTCTCTATTCAACACTATCCCCTCTCCCCTTGCGGGAAAGCAACTACAGTTCCCTCTCCCCTCGCGGGAAAATAACTACAGTCCCCTCTCCCCTTGCGGGAAAATAACTACAGTCCCCTCTCCCCTCGCGGGAAAATAACTACAGTCCCCTCTCCCCTTGCGGGAGAGGGTCAGGGTGAGGGGGAGAGCTAAAGGACATTTTGTAAAGCTGAGAGGAGGGCAACTACAGTCCCCTCTCCCCTCGCGGGAGAGGGTCAGGGTGAGGGGGAGAGCTAAAGGACATTTTGTAAAGCTGAGAGGAGGGCAACTACAGTCCCCTCTCCCCTCGCGGGAGAGGGTCAGGGTGAGGGGGGGGGGAGCCAAAGGACATTTTGTAAAGCTGAGAGGAGAGCAACGACAGTCCCCTCTCCCCTCGCGGGAGAGGGTCAGGGTGAGGGGGCAACATTTTAGAGAGGTGACCCTGATGGCTTCCCTGCTGTTGCCCATATATTCATCCCAAGCTCGAAATACCCCGTGCGGATGTCTTTCGCAGCGAACCCGCCCTGCCGGAGGACGGAAGAGATCTTTTCGGGCGAGTACCCATCCTTGTGCTCCTCGATCTCAGCAGGGCTTACGAGCCGGAGGCGCGCCATAAACCGCAGGAGCCCGTCGGTCCACCATGCCGGGGTGGTCAATATGTATATGCCTCCCGGCCTCAATATGCGGCGTATCTCTGCCGCGACTGCGGGCAGACGCTCCGGCAGGATATGCTCGAATACGGCCAGCATCGTCACCACATCGAAGTAATTATCATTGAAAGGGGCCCTTTCTTCTCTCTCAATATCAAAGTTTGCGAGAATGATAGCGCCGCCGACGGCAACCGCCCTCTCTCCGCCCTTCGCCACCTTATCAAGTCCGTACCGTTCGGCAAACTGCGTATTGAGAAGGAAATAAGGGACCGTTCCGCAGCCGATGTCGAGGATCCTCCCTGCGCGGAGCTCAGGCGGAATGAGGCTGTTCGCCACTCTGGCGCGCTTCTTCGCCAGGAAGCCTTCAAGAAGGCCGTATCCGCGAGTGACATTCGGTTCATCGGTCATAGTTGATAGCTCATATCCAATAAATCTCCACAAGGTCGCCGACCTTTCTGAATTCCGGATCGCCGGTCACTATCGTTGCCTGATGTTCGACGGCGGAGGCAAGGACAAAGCTGTCGGCATAGGAAATGTTGTGTATCGCCTTATATTCAGCGGCCTGAAATATCAAAGTATTCGGAGCCGACAGGATGACAAACCCCATCCTTTCTATGTTGGCAAGGACCTCAATCTTTTTCTGATCGCCGAATTCCCGCTTGGTAATATAGATTATCTCTCCGACGTTTATGGCATTAATCAATCTGGCAATGTCCTTTTTTCGTAATTCCTCAAGAAGTTTTGCTATCTTTTCGAACCCCTTTTCCCGCTGGAACAGCCTCAAAAGCGCATGGCTGTCAAATATGAAGGGCTTGTTCTTCATGACGCAAACTCGCCTTTTCTCTCTCTCAAAAGGATATCCGCCAAGGAAGGTTTTGAAGGCAGGATTCCGCATGCCGACTCTACGGCGTCTTCTACGGGCGGCACGAGGTAAAGCATCCCGCCGTATTCCATAAGCAGGACCTCCTTGCCCGGCTCTATCTTATATTTTTTCCGTATCTCTGCTGGTATCACGATCTGGCCCTTGGACAATGTCTTCAAGGTATACATACGTTTAACCTCCTCACTATTATGTTAAACATATTTGATTATTGTATAACTAATCGCCACCCTTGTCAACCTGCTTCTTTTTTTCCTATCGTCATCGCGAGGAGTGAAAGAACGCGGCGATCTCACACTGTTTTCACAGCGTTTCAAAGCCTTTCAGGTAATCATCGTAGCCGACGGGTGATTTTACGCCAACGCCTGCCAGCAGATCTATCGTCTCACTGATCGACAACTCCAGCTTTGATGCAAGGGTGCCAAGCGACAATTTTCCATCCCTGTACAGGCTGATCATGGAAAATTTCCATCCCTTCTCCAGCAATTCTCTTGCCACTGTGGACTTGTCTTTGTTGACCATCTTTGAGAACTCGTCAAGCCTGCTGAAGTCCTTATCTTTCAAGCGAAGGCTTATCACGGGCATCACTTACCTCCTTTTATTCTGGTGAATGCATCATCAAGTATCCTCTGGTCATAGCGGGCGTAGGAGCTTAGCTTTTCGAAATAATAGAGAGCGGCTGTCCTGTCAATCTCGCCCTTTTCAGCAAATCGTATCAGGAAATGCATGGCGGTGACGAAGGGTACATTCAGTATCCTGCACGCTTTGATCGCAAGCAGATCATCGGTTGCAATGGGACACTTTTTTGTCAATGCGAGCACTATAGCTTCCGCCTCTCCGAAATGTGTTTTAAAATCACTGCGAAGCCTTGCAATATCCTTCCGATTTATCTTTTTCGCAACTGCAATCGCGCCATCGTCAACAAGCATCTTGATAAGCCTGGCATCGTCAAAGTCTCCACCCGTACATTCTTTCATGACCGCCTCAGGGATGATCGCCTGATAATTTTTTACGGCAATCCGCAGGAATCCCGTTTTTGCCATAAGTATCAGCGTTGATGAATCAAACACAATCTCCATATGTTTACAAATATAATACAAGTGTAATCACTTTGCAAGATAAATCCGGCATCAATATAAATATGTAATCGCGAGGGGCAAAACGATGTGGCGATCTTACTTCGATGCTGGATGCTCGATGCAGGATACTGGTCAGGTGCAATTCAAGAAACAAGTATCGAGATACGAGGGGGCAAAGGCCGTTCGGTTTTCTCCTTACGCAGTCCTCGCCGGTATCCAGCGACCAGTATTGAGTATCTGTTTTTTTAAACGTTGGACATAGAACGTGAACGGATTTCTTTACGAGCTATGAGCCGTGAGCTGGTTGCTGCTTCTTTTCCACAATCTTGTTTTTACTCTCCGTCCTCAGCTCTTTGCTCTCCGCTGGCTTATCACGCCTCCACAGCCATATACACAGCAGTATCCCGATGATCGTCAGGGCGAGACCTATATAGAAGGACATGGGGACGTATCTGAACACCACGGTATGCTTCCCTTTTGGCGCCTCGATGGCGCGGAAGGCGAGGTTCGCCCTGTAGATCTTCGTCTCCTTCCCGTCCACGTAAGCCCGCCAGCCTGGATAGTAGGTGTCGCTGACATAGAGAAAGGCGTCGCCGTCCGACTCATATTCAAGGCTGAACCGGTTCGCCTTGTAGGAGAGGAGCTTCACCCTTCCCTGCACGTTCTTGTTCTTTGCAGCATCAATGGCGCGTCCATCATATCCCCCCTCCCCTGCAACCATAGCCCCTGGCGGGACGGCAACCTTGTCCCCTTGCGGGGCGGCAACCTTGTCCCCTTGCGGGGCGGCAACCATATCCCCTGGCGGGGCGGCAACCATATCCCCTGGCGGGGCGGCAACCTTGTCCCCTCTCCCCTGGCGGGAGAGGGTTGGGGTGAGGGGGGGCGGAGGTAAACGATCGTCACTTGGTGAGTTGACCTTTCGGTCTCCCTCTCCCCTGGCGGGAGTGGCGCTTGGTAACAATTTTCCCTCTCCCCTGGCGGGAGAGGGTTGGGGTGAGGGGGATGCACGGTCACTTTGTCCCCTCTCCCCCTGCGGGGCGGCAACCTTGTCCCCTCTCCCCTGGCGGGAGAGGGTTGGGGTGAGGGGGGACGGAGGTAAACGATTGGCACTTGGTGAGTTGACCTTTCGGTCTCCCTCTCCCCTGGCGGGAGAGGGTTGGGGTGAGGGGGGACGGAGGTAAACGATTGGCACTTGGTGAGTTGACCTTTCGGTCTCCCTCTCCCCTGGCGGGAGAGGGTTGGGGTGAGGGGGATAAAGAGTTAACCCCGGTGGGTTTAAGAAGGATCAGCTCCTCCCGCGGATCGAATACGTTGGATTGAAACTTCTCGATGACCTCCCCGTCATCCCTGGCGAAGCTCACCCTCGAGTAAAGCAGGAACCTGCCGGGGTACTTCTTATACTCGTAGAGGTATGCTGTCTTGTCCACAACATCCATGCTCTTTATCAACTTCAGATCGGCATCGTCTACCTTGTAGGAGGTAATGACATAGCGCACTCCGCTCATATCGAAAAAACTTTTGGCATCACTAAGAGAGTTACGATAATACAGCATTCGTAAAAAAATATCTTGATAAATAACCCTCATCACTTCAGCCCCCCCTACTGTATATAGACCAAACAACGCAGCATATGATGAGGTTAATGCATATCTATCATAAGGATAATTTTCAAAATTTTTTATGCTTTTATAAGTAACAAAATATCTTCCAGTATCTTTTGTACCATCGACTAACCTATCTATATAACCATTATTGCTAATATACCAATTCCATGCCGTGACTTGATAAAAACCATAATTAGCAAGAAACAGATCAAGAAGTAATATGCAGATTATTATAAACATAACTACTTTTTTAAATTTTACTCTGAGATATACAAGAAGCATCGCGCAGAATATAAAAGTAAAAAGTAAAAATCGCTTTAGATTATGCAAGTTAAATTTTATATCGTTGTATGCATCTGTTGTAAATCCATAGGTTTCAGTAAATCTGTGCACATCGATATCGAACAGATAAAGAAAACCCCACAGAATTGCAGATATGAAACCTGAATAGAACGCATAGTGTATAATAATTTTTGTTTTTTTGTCCTTTTGTTCTATTCCGTTTCTCAACCTATCAAGACCAAGGCCTGCGGTAAGCGAAATAACAAAGAAAAACAGGAACAAGAATTTTACAGGATACCGTATACTGTTGAAAGGAGGGATATAATACAAAAGTGAATAAAAAGGCGTGTATTTCCCCATAGCAAGCAAAAAGGATCCAATTATGAGAACAATGAATAACAAACGTTTCTTATCTTTGCTAAGGAAAAAAAAGATAGAAAAAGCAAAAGGAATAATACCTAAATACATTGTTTTTAACCAAGACTGGTTCCCCCAATATCTTTCAAATGTTTTAAAATATCCAAACAAATCTGGTAAGAAAAACAGCATAAAATCCTTCCATGCAAAAGACCATGTGGTGGCTTCTTTAAAGTTTAAACCCGAATGCCTTATGCTCCATGTTTTTAACTCATAAAAGGGTAAAAGCTGTGCTGAGGATAGTAAAAGGAAGATAACGCCGACTGTTGCTATTGCTTTAAACCTAAATGGAATATTAACCTTTTCAGTAACAAAAACTTCGGGGAACAATGCTACGATTCCGATAACAAAAAATGTTATCATCACGATCTCTGGCGCACCTGCAAAAAACTCCATAGTCACACAAACGCCTGTAAAAATAATATATTTCGTTCTTTTTTTCTCCAGGTACTTTAAAAAAGACATCACAACAAGCGGGAACCACGGAACTGCCAGAAGATGTGGAAGAAGACTGTGTACGGACAGGAGATACCCGGAAAGCATAAAAGTGACCCCGCCAACAAATGAGGCAATGGGTGATGCCCTGAGGTATCTTAAAAAGATGTATATCGTGACTCCGGCAAAGACGAAATGAAGGATGATAAGCCAGTTCCAGACAATGTTGAAGGGCAGAAATAGATATAATATATGGGGCGGATAGAAAATCCCAGGTTGTAATGTTGCTATTAGAGGTATTCCAGAGTAATTATGTGGATTCCAAAACGGAAAATTAAAATCTTTAATAATATTAATCCATAAATAACGTGGTGGCAAAAAAAAAGCACATAGATCACGTTCAATGTATATAAATTTTGAAGAAAGTGTTAGATTAAAATAAATAGCACCTATGCTAATAAGAAAAAACGAATAAATTGCATACATATAATACTACTTCATTAGAAATATCCCGTTGATATAAATTTATTGATGTGGCTTGTAAAAAACCTCAATTACCAGTCACTACATGCAGTACCACCACCACCAGGTCTTGTAAGTGTGTTGCAATGAATATATGCTGGTGTCGCCGGGAGAGTAGGCCCTGTCATGGAAAAACTATAAGTGCCTGCACCAGGAATTACATACACAACTGTATCAGATCCAGTGCTTAATTGTTGTACACCTTGAATTGCGGCAGCCTCAATTATAGAGGTCATATTATAATTCACAGGATTTGTAGACATATTCTGTTTAGCAAAAACTATACTACTAGCTCCCCTTAACCCACCAAGAATCCCTTTTGCTGTTGAATCACCAGCTTGTTCTTTAATCTCGAAATATTTCGGAACAGCCACCGCCGCAAGAATACCGATGATAATTATAACGATGATCAGTTCGATGAGGGTGAAACCTTTCCTGCTCCTTAAAACCTTCATGTTAGTCCTCCTGGTAAAACGTTGAATTATAGAATATCTGGTAATCATAATATGCTATATTTGTTTGCAATAATCATGCCAATATAGTGGGGAATGAAAAAAGGAAATAGGGAAACTGAAAATATACAATATATAGGGGAGGTAGAATTGACAGCCGGCATATGTAGTATTAATATGTGTCTATTTACATAAGATCATTGAACTTTACCAATGTTCCCCACCACTTGGAACCCTGAAAAGGCTACAATTTTTGTAGGTAAGCCACGTAAAATGTAGGAAAAACGGCGTGTTCAGCTATGCTCCCCCCTCGCCCTCATCATCGGTGCTGGAATACCCCCCCCCTCACCCTGACCCTCTCCCGCAAGGGGAGAGGGGACATTGTCGCAACCCTCTCGCGCTGGGGGAGAGGGGACTGTTTTGGTCTTTTTTAACGTTGAACGTTGAACATAGAACGTTGAACGGATTTTACAGCTATGAGCTGGTATTTATCTCGTACTTCTTCACCCTGTACCACATGCTCCGCTCCGATATGCCGAGGAGCCGTGCGGCCTTTGCCTGCGAGCCCTGGCACTTTTTGAGCGCATCGGTGATCATGCTCCTCTCAAGCTCCGAAATGGCCTCATCGAGCGTTACGTCCGAATAGGTCTGGCTGGCTAACTGAAGCCCCTCCTTCATGTAGAGGGGCAGATCATCTGTGGTAATGACGTCGCCGTCGCACATGACAACGGCCCTGCCGATCACGCTTATCAACTCCCTTACGTTCCCGGGCCAGTTATACTGCATGAGCATGCCGTACGCATCTTCATCGATATTAATGATCCTGCCCGACTCATTCTCATGTTCGAGCAACACATGCTCGATCAGGGCGTTCATGTCCTCTTTTCTCACCCGTAAAGGCGGGACATATATGTGTATCTGGGACAGGCGAAAAAAAAGATCCTCCCTGAATTTACCCTCTTTCGTACTGCTTTCCAGGTTGCGGTTCGTGGTAGAGATAACCCTCACATCAACCACGTTTGTCTTGTTTGAGCCGAGGTGTTCGATCTCCTTTTTCTCCACCGCTCTCAATATCTTCGCCTGAAGGTAAGGCGTCATCTCCCCTATCTCGTCGAGCACTATCGTCCCGTCGTGGGCAACCTCGAACTTCCCCTTCTTCTGCTGATAGGCGCCGGTGAAGGCGCCTTTCTCATAGCCGAAGAGCTCGCTTTCGAGGAGGCTGTCAGGTATGGAGGCGCAGTTCACCACGACAAACTCGCCTTTTCTCCTAGAAAGCGCGTGGATAAGCTTCGCCACCTCTTCCTTGCCGACCCCTGTCTCTCCCGTGACAAGAACGGTCAACTCTGAAGCAGCGATCTTTTCCACATCCCTGAAGATATCCCTCATCTGCTGCGACCTGCCGATAACACCATGGAACATGTGTTGTTCAAGCTCCTTTTCGCGCAGCAGCGCCATCTCTTTCTTTAGCTTCCTCGTGCCGAGCACCCTTTTCACTATTACCTTCAGTTCGTCGAGAAGGATGGGCTTCTCAAAAAAATCCGTCGCCCCCCGCTTGATGGCATCGAGGGCGTTCTTTTTTGTCCCGTAGGCGGTGATGATGAGGATCGGCACGTCCATATTCTTCTTGATCTCCGATGTGGCGGTGAGCCCGTCCATGCCCGGCAGGCTGATATCCATTATGACAAGGTCCGTCTCGCTGTCGATCGTGCCGGCGGCATCCTCGTATGTGATAAAAGACAGGACGGTATATCCCTCACTCTTCAAGGCCTCTTCGAGGAAGAACCTGACGCCCTGGTCATCTTCGATGATTACGATCTTATTAATAACCATTTTAAACCCATATATCCTATATGGTAATAATTTTTCATTACACCAGACGGCTCTTATTTCACTATGTGCCCGCGTTGCTCATAACGTCTAATCCATCTTAAATACAGGCAGCACTATAGCGAAGGTTGTTCCTTCATCGCCGCTTTTCACCTTTATAGTGCCGTCATGGAGGCGCATGTTCCTCATGCTGATAAAGAGGCCCAGCCCCCTGCCGCCCTTTTTCCGCGAAAAGAAGGGTTTGAACATGGAATCGTGATCCTCCTGCGCGATCACAGAATGCCTGTTGTGAATGGAGATGAGAAAAGAAGAACCGGTCTTTTCCGAAGATATGAGAATGAACCCGCCAACCTTCTCATGCTCCGCCGCGTTCCGGAGGATGTTGGCAACCACCTGGGTGATCTTTGTCTTATCGGCACAGCACACAAGGGAGCCTTTGTGCTCAAACCGGCATTCAATGCCTTCCAGTTCCAGGGCAAGGCCGCTCATCACCTCTTCAATAACGTCGTTTATGTCAAACTCTTCCCTTACAAGCTCGTTGTCGGTGAAATCGAGCAGGTCGTGGGTGAACTTATCGATCTTCTTTGCCGCGTCAAGAAGCGCGTTTAGATAGGCCCTCTGAGATTCGTCCATCGACCTCTGCCGCAGGAGCTCACTCATCCCCGTTATCGTGTTCAGGGGGTTCCTTACCTCGTGGGCAACCATGAGAGACATATACCCCAGGGGGATGATATAGTCGAGCTTTTCCATGTCCTTAATCAGCGTCCCCTCCTCTCCTGTATCGCCCCTCGCCTTCACATACTCCATGAGGTGCTCTATGAGGTTGTACACCTCGATCATCTGCCCCCTCTCTTTCCGCAGCTCTTCGAACTTCACGAATTTCTCTGCCTGCTTCACGAGGTCGCTGATGGGCTGGATCATGGCCCTGACCACTATGAAGGCGCAGAACGAGGAGAAGATGCAGACGATTACCACCCAAAGCCATGCAGAGCGTGTCGTTGCTGACGTAAGGACATTGGCGCCTATGACAACAGAGAGGAGGCTTGTAAGGAATACCACGAGCGGGACGATCGTATTGAGGCTGTACTTGAGGTTGCCCGGGTCCTTGAAAAAACCTTTCAACCGCCCCCCTTCATGGCGCTCATCATGTCCCACCAGGGCATGAATATGGCAAGCGCGAGGAACAGGACCATAACGGAAAGCCCTGCCGTCAGGATGGGCTCTACCCATGCCGAAAGCCTGCTGACAGAGTATGAGACCTCCCTGTCGTAATGGGTTGAGACCTCCTTCAGCATCTCCTCAAGGGCGCCCGTCTCCTCGCCCGTGGAGATAAGGTGTATCACGAGGGGGGGGAATATCCCGGCCTCTTTCAGGGGCTTTGAGATGCCCCGCCCCTTTTCTATATTCTGTCCTATCCCAACGATCTTCTGGGCGATATAGCTGTTGCCCACGGTCCTGGAGACGATATCCAGGGTCTTCACGATCGGGATGCCTGCCCTCACGAGGTTCTCAAGGGTAAAGGCGAACCTGCCCATGCATATCTTTAAAATGATCTGCCCGATAAGGGGTATCTGAAGCTTGATCCTGTCGATAGCCATCGCGCCCGCCGCCGTCCTCTTGTAAAGGATAAAAAGCACGATGATAAGCACTATTGTGCCGACGGTAAAAACCGTATATTTTTCGGCAAGGTCATTGATAATGAGCAATATCTGCGTGGGAAGGGGGAGGGAGATATTTGCGCTCTTGAATATAGGGACAAACTTGGGAACCACCATCTTTAATAGCACAATGAAGGCAAGGATCAAGGTGCCGACGACGAACATGGGATAGCGCATGGCGGATTTGAGCATCTCCTTCGTCTTCATCTGAAACTCGATGATGCCCGCAAGCCTCTCGAGGATCTCCTCCAGGCCGCCGCCTGTCTCGCCTGCCCTCACCATGCTGACGTAGAGCTCCGGGAAGATGCTCCTGTGCTGTGCGAGGGCGTCTGAAAGGCTCTGCCCCCTGTCTATGTCCTGGGCGATCGTCTTGATCGCCGCCTTCAGTTTCGGGCTCTTCGTTTGCTCTTCCAATGCCCTCAAGCCGGCAACAACCGGTATTCCTGCCCTGATGATCGTCTGGAGCTGCCTCGTGAAGAATATCAGGTCGTCGCTTTTGACCTTCTGGAACCGCAGGAGAAAGTCATCAACACTGGCTGAGCCTGCGGTCTTCGTCTCCTTTGCCGAGATGGGGAAAAGCCCTTTGGCATCGAGCTCGGCATAGACATCCCGCTGGTTGACCGCTTCCATGCTCCCCGTCACCAGAAGCCCCTTCTCGTCGCGCGCCCTGTATGTAAATGTTCCCATTGTCTACTCTTCCTGCACCACGTTGAGCGCCTCTTCGAGGGTTGTGATGCCGAAGAGGACCTTCATGACCGCGTCGTCCCGCATGACGCGCATCCCCTTTTCGTGCGCCCTCTTCTTGATCACCTCGCTCGTCGCCTTTGCTATGACCATCTCCCTCAATTCATCGTCCATGACGAGGACCTCATACACCCCGGTCCTGCCTCTGTATCCCTTGTATTTACATGAAGGGCACCCTTTGCCCCTGTAAAGCAGGACGTCCTCTTTTATCTGGAAGGTCCTGTGGACCGAAGGCGTAGGGTAATAGGACTCCTTGCAGTCGGGGCATATCTTCCTGAGAAGCCTCTGCGCTATCACGCATGAAATCGACGATGTCACGAGGAAGGGCTCGACGCCCATGTCAACAAGCCTCATGATGGCGCTCGCGGCGTCGTTTGTGTGCAGCGTCGACAGCACAAGGTGGCCGGTAAGGGCCGAGTGGATCGCGATGTTCGCCGTCTCGCCGTCGCGTATCTCTCCTACCATGATAACATCGGGGTCCTGCCTCAGGATCGACCGCAGGCCCGTATCAAAGGTCATGCCCGCCTTTACGTTGACCTGCGCCTGCGCGAGGCCTTCGAGGGTGTACTCAACGGGGTCCTCAATGGTGATGATGTTCTTTTCCGGTGAGTTTATGTGGTTCAGGATCGCGTAGAGCGTCGTCGATTTTCCGCTCCCTGTGGGGCCTGTGGAGAGGATAAACCCGTAAGGCCTTCTCAGGACATTCTTGATCTTTTCCTTGTCATCGAGGAGGAGCCCCAGGTTGTCGATCCCGTAAAGCGCCGTGCTCTTGTCGAGGAGCCTGAGAACGACCTTCTCGCCGTGGATCGTGGGGAAGGTGGAGACCCTGACGCCGACCTCTTTTGTAGCTTCGCGGATATTAAAACGCCCGTCCTGGGGCGTCCTGGTCTTCGCGATATCGATGCCCGCGAGGATCTTGATCCTTGAAACTATGGGAAGGAAGAGCTTCTTTTCAGGAGTGGGCAGGTCGCGGAGCCTGCCGTCGACCCTCATCCTGACCCTCATCTGCTTCTTCGAAGGCTCCACGTGGATATCGCTTGCGCCGTCTGCAAGGGCCTGGGCGAGGAGGCTGTTGACAAATCTCACCACAGGCTCATCTTCGATGAGGTCAACGGAAACGCGCTCGTCGATGTCTACTTCATCTTCCTCTTTGATCAGCGTCATCTCGTCGCGCTCTTTCATTCTCTCCAGGGTCTCTTCGACGAGGGTCTTCAGGCCGTAGTATTTTTCAAGGGCGCGCTTCAGCTCGCCCTCGGTGACGATAACAGGATCGATCTCCATGTTTACAAGCCTCGAGACATCGTCCATTGCGTCAATGTCAAGGGGATCAACCATGGCAAGCTTCAGGACATTGAAAAGCCTGTCCACCGGTATGATCATGGAGTTTTTCGCCATGTCCGGCGAGATGAGCTTCACGAGGTCTTCGGGGATCTCGATCCCGTCAAGATTGAAAATAGGGATACCAAGCTGCATGCTGACGGTATCGATGATCTCCTTTTCCGAGAGGAGGCCAAGCTTGATAATAACCTTTCCGAGCTTATCACCGTATTTCTTCTGTTCAGCGAGGGCCTTTAACAGGTCCTTGTCGGTTAACTTGCCCGCCTCCAGAAGAAGCTCACCAAGACGTTTACGAACTCTCTGCACCATGTTCTTTTATCCTCTCAGTATTTTCTCCCTCATAGTATACAACATCTCACGCCACATAATTAAATCCTAATATCGAATTTCTCATGGGCTATTTTATATACTCACTTATGTTCGCATTCATCAGCGCGTCTTCACGCGTGATGGCGCCTTTCTTCAGAAGCTCGCTCAAGCTCTGCTCCATGGTATGCATGCCGTATTCCTTGCCCAGCTCGATCTGCCCGTAAAGCTGGTAGCTTTTTGCCTCCCGTATGAGGTTACGGAGCGCCGGCGTTGCTATGAGGATCTCAGTGGCCGGTATCCTCCCCTTCGCATTGGCCCGCCTCAAAAGCTTCTGCGTGATCACGGCCTGCAGGGTGATCGAAAGCTGGGACCGTATCTGTGCCTGCTGGTGCGGTGGGAAGACGTCAATGATCCTGTCAACGGTCTGTGAAGAGCTTGTTGTATGGAGTGTGGAAAAGACGAGGTGGCCGGTCTCTGCGGCGGTTATGGCAGCCTGCATGGTCTCTAAATCCCTCATCTCGCCGATAAGGATGACATCGGGATCCTGCCTCAATACGTGCCGGAGCGCCAGGGAAAAGGACCTCGTATCGTCACCCACCTCTCTCTGGGAGATGACTGATCTTTTCGCCTTGTAGACATACTCGATAGGGTCTTCCACGGTAATAATATGGAGCGGCCTTTCCTCGTTAACGAGGTCAATCATCGCGGCGAGCGTGGTCGATTTCCCGCTGCCCGTGGGGCCCGTCACCAGGACCAGCCCGTTCGGCTTCCTGGTAAGCTCTTTCAGGATAACAGGCAGGTTTAGGTCTTCCAGCTTCGGGATAGCGATCGATACGTGCCTGACAGAAAAGGCAATGGTACCCTTCTGGTGATAGACATTGATCCTGAAGCGTCCGACGTTCTCAAGCTCATAGGAAAAATCAAGCTCCTGGTCCTTACGGAAACGTTCCTTTTTCCCCTGGTCGACGACGATCTCATCAAAGAACTCCCTCATGTCCTTGTGGTATATGGCGTTCCTGTTCAGGTAGGTCAGTTCCCCGTTGATCCGTATGGCCGGCGGGATGCCGTCAATGAGATGCAGATCCGATGCGTCCTGTTCAACCATCGCATATAACATTTTTATAATGCTCAATAGGGCACCTCACAAAAAAAAGATATTATCAAAGGAGATCTCCTTTATGTCCCCGTCGAACTGGAGCATATAGAATTTCACTGTCCTTTGTGTGTACGCCTGCGGGATCTGTATTGTTATTGTATGCCAGTTGCCGTCCTTAATCAAATCGAGCGGCCTTTCGGTCAGCTCGTAGTCATTTTTGCTGTCCTCAAAGACCCTCACCTTAAATGCATAGGCAGGTTTCTCGATCTTTGTCTCCAGTATCTTGTAGGAGATATTTAAAAAGGATTTGAGCCTGAAGGATTCTTCCTTCCCATTGAGGATCGTATAGTCGGCAACAAAATGATAGGGGCCTTTCAGCGCCCCTGTATCCCTGAAGAGGAAACCGACGGGTGTGCTGAAAAGCCTCCCCGATGCGTCGAAAGAACTTAAGTTCGTAACGCTCAGGTCCGCCTGGTAGACGGCAAGGTCTTTTTCCAGGGTCATAATGCCCTTCGTCGTGGATATACCATCCTTTGTCGGCTTCACTTCGGCGATATCCTCGATAAATTTGCTGCTCCTCGATGAATGGGCGATCGCCTGGGCGACATCTATCATGCCTTGTCTGCTGAGCATTCGCAATGATTCGTCGAGGGAGGTCATCCCTTCGCTTTTGGCGGTATCGAGGATCGTGACTATCTGGTGGATCTTGTCCTCCCTGATGAGGCTTTTGATCGCCGGGTTGACCTTCATCACCTCACAGGCGCAGACACAGCAGGTTGCGTCGGCCTTCATAATAAGCCGCTGGGAGACCACGGCCTTCAAAACGTTTGCAACCTGCGTTCTCGCCGTATTCTTTTCATGGTCAGGAAAAAAATCTATTATCCTGTTTATCGTTTGCGCTACATTCAGGGTATGCATTGTTGAAAATACGAGCGCCCCTGTTTCCGCTATCTCCAGGGCCGCCTTCATTGACTCCCGCTCCCTGATCTCCCCGACAAAGGCTACATCGGCGTCCTCGCGGACTATCCTCTTCAACGCGCCGGCAAATGTCTGTGTGTCTCTGCCGATCTCCCTCTGGCTGAAGATGGACCGCTTTGGCGTGAAAACAAACTCTATGGGGTCCTCAACAGTAACGATATGGCACAGCCGCTCCCTGTTGATCAATTCAATGAGGGCCGCAACAGTCGTTGATTTGCCGCTCGCCGATGGGCCCGTCACCAGTATCAGCCCGCTGCGGTATTTCGCAAATTCTTTCATGGAATCGGGCAGGCCAAGCTCTTCAAAAGAAGGAAGGGCGTCGGAGACCGGCCGGACGACTATTCCGAGGGAGCCGCGCCTTATAAAGGCGCACATCCTGAACCTGCCGAAGCCTCCCATTTCGTAAGTGTAGTCGAGCTCGTTGTCCCGGGTAAAGCGCTCCAGCTGCATCTCTGTGGTTGTGCCCTGCAACAGCTCAAATATCTCGCTTTTTGTTAGAGGCTCTTTGCTCAGGCGGGTAATGCCGCCATCGCTGCCAAGGGGAGGAAATCCTTCAAAGAAAAATACGCTCTGTACACCCTGATGGACTCCTCTTTTAACGACGTTCAGGATTCCTGTTCTCTTCAAGGAGCCTTAACCTCTCTATGACTTCCTTTCTCGCTTCAGAGGATTTGACTGCACTGAGGTATTGTCTGTAGTATCTTACCGCCTCTTCGGTCTTCCCTGCTTTGTCCTGAATGATGGCATAGGAGAGGAAGAGGGCCGGGTTTCTTACCTTCTTTTCTATGGGGATCCCGAGGAGCCTGGAGGCCTCGTCCAACCTTCCGTCGTTTCGCAGAAGCGCTGCTAGGTTCAGGTAAGGCTCGATGCTGTCCGGTTCCATCACGATCGCCTTCCTGAAATACTCCTCAGCAAGCCCCTTGTCTCCTTCGCTCATCACCACAAGTCCGATGTTGTTGTATGCCTTCGGGTAGCCCTTCCGGATCTCGAGGATCTTTTTGAAATAAAAGAGCGCCCCTTTAGAATCCCCTTCCTGTACGGCGATCACCCCGAGGTTGTTCAGCGCTTCCACATGGTTGGGCCATGCGGCAAGGATGGAGAGATATATCCTCTTTGCCTCATTGGTGCGCCCTGCCCTGAGCGCCTCTTGCGCCTCGTTATATAATATATTGACCTTCTCGCTCTCTGTCGCCCTTGTGACGGCGCCCTCGTCCTTAACGGGGCTTTCATCCCTCTTCATTTCGCCGGTCTTTCTGACCGGTGCCTGTGCCTTTTTGGCGGGTTCTTTTTTCACAACTTCTGCCGCCTTCGCTGTTACTGCGACGGGCTTTGGAAGGGGCGTTTCTGCTTTCGCCACCTGTTGTTTCGGAGGGGCCGGCGGCGCGGCGGGCACCGCAAACTGTTTTGGCTTGTGGAAGGCAGGGATGAAAAGATAGCCAAACACCACAATGACGCATACGAGCAGGATGCCGTAAACAAGCATCCTCTGCCTTTTCTTCGGACCGGGCGGTGCAAAAGGGACTTCCGGAGCCGGTTGCTTTCTCTGCTGCTGGGCCTTCTTCAGGGCGTCAAGGATTATGCTCATTTAGTCCCTTTATCGAATATGATCCGCGGCGTTAAGAACACGATGAGCTCTGAGGTCTTCGTCTGCTCCGCGGTTGACCTGAAGAGGTAGCCGAACAAGGGGATAGAGCCGAAAAGCGGTATGCCCTTTTCGTCCTGGAATTTTGTCTCATACAGGATGCCTGCGATGATGACCGTCTCGCCGTCCTTTACCCGCACGATGCTATCCGTTTCCCTTGTGGATATAATGGGGACCGTTCCCTGGGATGCCGGGTTCGGGGAACGGACAGAGCCGTCTTTGGTCGAATAGATGGGGTGCAGGCTGAGGATGATGTTGCCCTCGTTGTCGATCTGAGGGATCACATCGAGAACAACGCCTACGTTCATGAACCGCGGGCTGTAGGTTGCAAGGGCTGCAACTCCGCCTGTGGATGATTGCTGCTCCTCGAAGTAGACCTCCTGTGTCGTCGATTTGATTACCGCCCTCTGGTTGTTTAGGGTCGCGATCTTGGGCGTCGCGAGTACCCTCGTTTCGCCCTGCGCCTTTAAAAGGTCAATAAAGGTGTTGGTGATGTTCAGCTCTCCCGAGGCTTCGGAGCCGACATAGAACCGGAAATATTCGGTATAGTCCCCTGCAAACGTTGCGGGCGCCGGGAAGTTCTGCCTCGCGCTGATCCTCGCCAGGCTCCCGATCCTCGATCCGATCATCTCCCAGTTCACGCCTGCCTTGTAACCTTCCGATAACCTCACCTCGACGATCTTCGCCTCGATCATGATCTGCCTGTGCATGGTTCCCTCAAGGCTTTCCAGGAACATGGCTACGCGCTGCAGATTTTTCGGATAGTCCGTTACCATGATCGTGAACGTCTGTTTGCTGATGATAAGCTTACCGTCGGCAGATATTATGGCCTTCAGATTGTCCTCGAGGCTTTTCCACAGATCCGATTCGGTTTCGCTTTTTACTTCGAGGATCTTCTCTTCCGAACTGGTGGTGCCGCCTGTGCCGGAAGTGCTGGTCGTGCCGCCGCCCTTCCACTCGACGGTGCTTCTTGCAGTCTTTTTTAAACCCAAATCATGCAATACCACTTGCCTTATGTAATTTAACCCGATAACATATCTCCATTATCCGGTATATCCTCCGGTACATCAGAAAGGTGAGGGAGAAAGAACAGATGAAAGATCTCCAGATAG
>Ga0209201_1001027_pt1 | contig 34616 bp, 35 predicted proteins | sample AD_UKC055_MetaG_FD_184411 | JGI IMG/M metagenome (GOLD analysis project Ga0209201, IMG submission 184411) | Active sludge microbial communities of municipal wastewater-treating anaerobic digesters from USA - AD_UKC055_MetaG (SPAdes) (version 2) | ecosystem: Engineered > Bioreactor > Anaerobic >... | reverse complement strand
ATCTTTGCCATCTCACTCTCTTGTGGATGTTTAGAGACATCTTATGTTTCCTTATATAATGACCACGTTGAAGGATGTCAAGAGAAATATATAATTTATGACGCAGGTACGACAATGCCAATACCTAAACAAGTAACTTTGCCCTATACTTTCTCTGTTTTTCCCTGTAATCCAAACAATGCAAGGGAGGACTTTCAAAATGCTTTCTTGTGTACGGATTTCACAGGCTGCACGCCTGGGCAAGAATGCAATGGTACACCATGTTCAAATTTTATATTGCCAAGTAATTATAGATGCCAAGTTCGTACATTGTATCGACTGCAAATAGATTATGCTTTAGAAGGCACTATTTATGTAAATGGTATACCTTTTGTTAAACACGCCTCACCCTTAATAATAGATATTGTAGAGAACGAGGGGGATATAATTTCTCAAAATAAAATTGTTGGAATTCCTTCGTCCATAACAATAACTGCAGCACCGGGGGCCTCTCAAGAAGCAGTGCTCCTTGTTACACAAATTTGCTGCTATGAGTGCAGGCAAAAGTCTATACCTGCAGCAATCCTTTACCCAAAGGTCGACATAGAGGCCTTCCAGATAGTCGGCGGGGATACAATTATCCAAGACGGAAAGGTTTTATCAAGCTTTAACATATCTCCAGGAACACAGCAGACAGAGATACAGATTGAAAACAGGGGATTCTTCACACAGAATGATGTGAGGGTTAGGGTAGATGGATTACCACAAGGGATAACTCTTGACCTAGATCCTGGTGTACAGAAGATCAAAGCACACAAGATAGGAACTTACAATGCAACATTTTCAGTAGACCCGGATGTTCCATCAGGCAGATATCCAGTTGTAATGACAGCATTTTCATTGAACGGAACATATGATAGAATTATTGTTGAAGTTGTCGTTCCATAAAATTTTATTTTTTCTATTTATTTCTAATTACATCTTATTTTTACTTATTCAATCTTAATTTGATTTAAGTTTAATATATACGTATTTATTAAATTTTAAAAACTAAAATAAACTATTATGAAGAATTAAATATTAAAATGAACTATTATAAACGATTAAAAACTATTCTAAACTATTTTTAAACTCTAAATCTAAAATAAAGGCATAGAAAGCTTTAAATACATGTAAAAACTACTATATTTCGTATGAAAAACTCATCAAAATATATGGCAATCTTGATAGGAATTGGGATCCTATTAAGTGTTATAATTCCAGCGTTGGCCGAGGGCACAATTGAGGATATATCCAGTGTTGCACTTGAAGAAGCAGGGGAGATCAGGGGTGCAACATCTGGTAACTCAACAGTAGAGGATAAGTTAACAGATAAGTCAAATGAATTTTATGAATCTATAGAGGAAATATTCGTCCTTTATGGAGTTGCACCTGAATCAGAAATCGAAACTAACGGAAATAATTATACAATAGGCGATTATGAATTTTATTTTGAAGAAAATGAAGACGGATACTACTTCATCGATGCAGATGGCATTCCATATTATATAGCTAGCTCAGGAATTTCACAGTCTATATCCTCACACCTTAGCAAAATCTCTGAAATCTTAGATAGATTCTCTTCGGCAGTTGAAGATGGGAAGATAGGCAGGGCATTTGGGTTACTCACATCTCTTGAAGTAAGAATGAGAGCAACTAGCAGATACATGGAGAAGGATGCCACAATAACAGAACTAAAAGAACAGAACAAGATCAAGTTACAAGAAAAACTAGAGGAAAGAGAAGAGATGAAACAGGGAAAGAGCAACAATTCAAAGAAGGACCAAGATAACAATAATTCCAAGAAAGACAATCTAAACAAAGGCAACTCTGGAAATAAAAATTAAGAGGGTAATAAAAAATGAAGAAAATAATTATAGTTTTAATGGCTTTGATGCTCGTATCTGCAACAGTGGTTTCGGCGGCTACTCAATCTCAAGGGGCTAACAGCAATAAAGATGTTAACTCTTCTCTAAACTCAAGCAAAAAGGATTTCCCAACACAGAATGCGTATGAAGTAGTCAGTCAGTTGCAAGAGCAAAAACCAAATCATGGCCTAAACACAAGTATACAGGCCCTAGAGCAAATACAATCAAAAATTCAAGAAAAGCAGGAGGAAGTAAACTCCACAATGCCGAACTCAACAAAAAATCAAAAAATGGCCGCAGTTGCAGTACAGACGATGGAAACAACAGCATCTATGTTTGGAAAATCTGAAGCAAATGTTTCAAGGATATCAAATGATATAAAGAATTCATTTGAAATCTCAACTAGGGCAGAAGAGAGAATCAGAGGCCGAAGTGGATTTGTTAAATTCTTTGCAGGAGGGGACAAAGAAGCAGCAGGTCTCATAGTACAAGAGATAGCGAGAAATGAAAATAGAATCAGAGAACTAAACAGGCTTATAGACGATAGTGATTTTGATTCACAAACAAAAGCAGTTCTACAAGATCAAGTTCAAAACATCGAACAGGAACAATTGAGATTAAAGGCATTAGCAGAAGAAGAATTAAACAACAAAGGTCTATTTGGCTGGATTTGGAAATAATATCATTTTTTATTTCATTTCATTTTAATTTACTTGATTTTATTTTTTATTTCATTCGTGGATAGCATTTTATTTTCAAAAATGGAAATCAATTATTTATTTTCGACAACAGATAACTTTAAATAGTAATAATGGAATTCATTCTATGGTATTATGGCAGCAAAATTTGAAGTATATGAGGACGCAAAAAAGCAGTTCCGATTTAGATTAAAAGCAGGCAATGGAGAAATAATTGCAACAAGCGAAGGATACACTACAAAGAAAGCTTGTATGAACGGAATTGAGAGTGTCAAAAAGAATGCTCCAATTGCCGCAATAGTTGAAATAGAAAAGTAATTTTTTTAAATTATTTTTATTTCATATTTTCTAAAGTTTTTTACAATTTTTAGTCTAGTTTGATTATCTTTTTGTCTTAATTAATCGAATCTTTTCTCGTCAAATACCGATAAGCTTAAATTCTCAAGCAATCATATATTACTTATTTATGGAGAATCTATTATGGCTGATGAATTTGAAGGTAGCGGGAATGTAAATATAAAGAGGGATGCAATAATCCTCGTAGGTTTCACGTTATTGATTGCTTTTCTGTTAAATTATGCAGGATTGAAACAGACCCAGGTTATAGCGACTTCCATACTTGCTGCTACAGTTGTTGGAACTCTTCTTTTCTGGGGATTTAGGGTCGCCATTGCTTTCATTGGAATTATAACGTTACTTCTGACAAAGACCCTTGATATTCCTCACCTGGTTGAGTTTGCTTCTCTTGAAGTCATCCTGTTTCTTGTTGGTATGATGACCGTTGTTGGTATGATGAAGGAAGTCGGATTTTTCAGATGGCTTATGATTAAAATAGTAAAACTTACAAAATTTGAGGCTCATCTGCTTTTGATTGTTTTTTGCATTCTTTCTGCATTCCTTGCTATGGCAATAGATGAAGTGACCTCCATCATTTTTGTTACTGCAGTTCTACTTGAGATAACGGATTATTTCGATGTGAATCCAGTGCCGTATGTCATATCATGTGTCCTCGCGACAAATATCGGAAGCTCCGGAACAGTGCTAGGAAATCCTATAGGGATTCTGATTGCAATGAGGGGTGAGCTTTCATTTGAGGATTTCATTGTTTGGGCTTTCCCTGTAGCGATGGTAGCTTTAATTGCAACTATTGGAATTGTGCTATTTTGGTATAGGAATGACATCTCACTTTTCAAATCCAAAATAAGATTAAAAATTAGATCAACAGAAAAATTGGCATTCCAGGATGAGTGGGAGTTTGTACCTGATAAGAGAGAGTTCAAGATTGGCGTTGGTATTTTTATTTTCACAATTATTTTTGTAGCATTGCATAGGAGATTGGAGACTGCATTTGATCTACCTTCAAATACCTTATTACTTGTAGCTTCACTGGCAGGAGCAAGCCTTGTTATGCTTTGGAAGAGAAATAAAGCAAGAGACTATATTGAAAAGGATGTAGACTGGTGGACTCTCGTATTCTTCATGATGTTATTTGCAAAGGTTGGGACATTGAAGTTCACAGGTGCAACAGATGTCCTTGCAGGTGTAGTGGCAGGTGCAGCAGGAAGTCTTCCAGTACTTACGACGATAATGTTGTGGCTAGCATCTATCGGGTCAAGTGTTTTAGATAATGTAGTACTTGTAGCAGCACTAATCCCTGTAGTCGATAGCTTTAATAACCTAGGGATTAATACCTTTCCATTATGGTGGGCTTTACTGTTTGGCGGGTGCTATGGCGGTAATATCACCATGATAGGTAGTACTGCAAACATAGTTGCACTTGGTATACTTGAAAAAAGAAAGAAGTATCGTATGAGTTTTATGAAATGGTTATGGATAGGACTTGTAGTAGGTGGGATATCCACCTTGATTGCAAATATAATATTGGTATTTTTAATACCGTATATGCCAATAAGGTGATAATATGAAAATTTTAATGTGTACAGATGGATCCTTTTATTCAGACAACGCACTTGCCTATAGCGCTCAGCTATTTTGCAACATGAAGGAGCATGAGATAGTTGTTCTTTATGTAATGCCTTCGGTGCACGAGGAATTCAGATTTTATGAAAGGAAATTCGATGAAGAAGTCAGAAAACTTAAAGAAGTTGAGCTTAAGAGAGCAGAGACAATAGAAGATCTAAAAAATCTAAAGCCTGTAGACGTAAGTGTCAAGATACTTGAGAATGCTTACAAGCTCTTGATGAAATTTGGATTTGAATCAAAAACAAAGGCAAGATCTGGAAATCCTTCTGACGAAATTTTAAAGGAAGCAGAAGAAGGCAATTATGGCCTCATCATCATGGGCCAGTACGGATATTCAAAATCGCATAAGGATGCACTTGGAAAGGTAGCATCAATAGTTGTTAAAAACTGCAAAACACCAGTCTTGATAATCAAATAGTTTTTTCAATAAAAGAAAACAAATACTGGATTTTTGAGAATGAGATAAATTAGATTTATTCATCTATTTCTCATTCTGAATTTTTCCATCCTCCATAACATCTTCAAAAGTTTGTTTTTCACTAAATCAAAGAGGGATTACATAAATTAAATTTTTCTTTATATTAAAAAATAAAAATAAAAAATAAATTTAATTACTTTCTGTGCACTCAATGGTATCCTCAAATGAAGCTATAGCCTGGTTTGCTAGAGCATTGGCATAGGTATAGTTTCCTATGCTGTACTGGGATACTGCCATGCCGTAAAGGTTTGATCCATTGTTGTATATATCTTCGCAGGGTAAATCTGTGTAACCTTGGGATATTTTTTCATTTAGGATAGCTTTGGCAAGACTCTGTATTGCTTGTGCCTGGTTCATATTCTGGATTACATTATCAACTTCACCTAAGGATGGATCACCTTCAACATAGACCTCTATCATTTTTGAATTATCGCTTTCATTTGTCTCTTCCCATATGTTATCTGGGTCAATTACACAAAACACGGAATAAGTTCCCGGGTATGGGAAGATATATGGTAAGGTATACTGTGGTGTTGCTGGATTTACCATCCCTTTTAGTGTTTCCTTTACTTCAGGTGTTCCTCCAGTTTTCATGACTGTTATTCGAACAGGATAGGTATTTATGAGGCCACTTGGCATATTTATACCAAAGTCGAATGTAATCATTGTAGGCTTTCCCACTAACGGAGTTGTGATCACAGTTATCTTATTTGTTGATAAGTTTCCGTTCTCAATAGTTCCCTCAATTTCCTGAACAGTTATCTTTTTTGTAGCTATGTTATTATTCTCATCTGATTCGTTTATTCTATTTCTAGGGTCAACTATAAATTTGAAATCATATGTTCCAGGAGCGATAAAGGAAAGAGTGATGGCTATATCTGCAGATTCTCCTGGATTGATAGTTCCTTCGTATAAGTATGGGCCATATGAACTACTCCCAATATCTACCTTATATTCTAGATTAGAAACAGCCTTGTTTCCGGTATTGCTTACCCTAGCATAAGCTCTACACTGATCACCGGGGTCACATTTTTCAACTAAAGTAACCTCTGTAAAAATATCAAAGAATGATTCAGGCTCTTCTATTATAGTATCGCAGCCACATTCTTCTTTTGAAATCTCTACACAGTTACCTCCTGATTCACATATCCCAATGCATTTTCCTTCAATCTTACTATACCTGCACGGTAAATTGTATCTGTCCTTACTTAAACAAGCACAGGGGCTTGTTGCCCCAGGCCCAGCTGTTCTAGCACAGTCGTAACCTGGGCTACATCCTCCAATACAGGTTTTTGTCTTTAGATCCCAGTGACAGATATCTGTTCCTTCGGGCTCTTTTGGTTGACTGACAGGTTTTCCATCGGCAGGAATAGGTTCACCAGGGGGTTCTGGAGGTAACCTTGGAGGTGCAGGTACTCCCGGTGGGGGTTCACCAGGGGGTGGGGGTCTTCCATCGGGTGGAGGCTCCCCAGGCGGAGGATCAGGTGGTCTGCCTGGCGGGTATTTAGGTGTCCATTTCCACCACCAGGTTCTCTTTGATGGGAATAATGTATCGGAAGATATCTCTGGATTCCAATTTGAGCCTTTCAAATTAGGTTCAGAATATACCAATTTGATATCGCTCCAGTTTCCATCCCATCTAGAATAATATATATCCTGTCTTGATTCTTCTGACCAGAAGATTGCTATTGCAGCACCGTTTTCAAGAAAAGTAACTGCAGGTCGCCAATCGTTATCTTCTGTACCGCCAAGGGATTTTGGCATGAAAGTGTCTCCTTCATAAGAAGAGTATAGGTCTAACCCTGGATTTATATAAGAGTATACTGTCATTGAGTAGTCATAAGCATCACAATCTATTTCTGGCATATAATGACTGCCTATTATTGATGGAGTTGACCATTTGTTGCCATCCCAAACTGAGTAGAAGACATTCCAGCTGTCTTCATTAAAGGTAGTCCAAACAGCTTTCACCCTTCCAAATTCAGAAATCCCATTCCTTGTAAGTGTATAATTATAAAAGTCAACTAATGCAGGCTCGCTCTGTCCAGGTATAGGTGTAGGGGCTGACCAAGTCAATCCATTAAATGTTGAATAGTAAACTCTTGGAATAATCCCCTGATAATCAGTCCATATAGCAACTGCATCCATACCGTAAAATTCCGTTACAAAAGTTATCTCAGGCATCTGAGCCCATTTGAGGTAATATGTTTCTACTAGAGGTTTTCCTTCAGACCATTTGTTTCCATCAAATATAGAATAGTAGATCTTTCTTTCCCCTTGAGCGTCTATATTGACCCATACTGCTATCGCTTTTCCATCCCAGTTATACGCTATATCGGGGTCAATGTCTAATCCTTGAATTGAAGAAACAGGTAGCTCATCTGTCCACACAAGGGCATCTGTACTCCAAATGGAATAATAAATATCCCCTGTTTCCTGATTTGACCATACAGCAATAGCTTTTTTTGATGGCCCAAATTCTATATTTGGATCAAAATCATCACCATTTTGTTCCGAAATCCAGTACGCAGGTGTTCCATTTGGGGTCCACCATCGTCTGCCATCGTCATCCCACAATGAATAGTAAGTGTCCCAGTTTATACCTCTTATTGGGTCATCGACGTAGTATTGCCACACTGCAATTGCGTCTACATTAGTATCAGCGGGGATAGTTTTGCTGCCCGAACACCCTAATGATAGTAAAAGAGTTATTGAAATTATAGAAATTGCTATACGCTTAATTTCTTTATTGAAATCTCTCATATTTGCCTCTTTTTAGAGCAAATTTACTAATAAATTTGCCACTATAAAATTGTTAAACTAATATATCTATTTTTGCTTTATTTTGATAGGTTCTAAGCAAATTAATTATCTATGTTAAAAAACTAATTTTGTTTTTCTTTTGATATATATGTAAAGAAAGATTTGATTTATTCTTTTAATTCCTTCTCAGCTTCAAAATAAAAGTTGTTCCACAAGGTTTTGTGTTTTCAATAGAAATTTCGCCGCCATATCTTTCAATAGTCTTCTTCACTATATACAACCCCAACCCCATGCGTTTTCCTGCGTTAGAAAATCCCTCATCAAAAACGTTGTCCTTTACATCTTGAGGTATACCTCCACCATAATCAATAATCCTTACAGTGGCAAAACTTTCATCATTTTCTATTTTTATGTCTATTTTATTGGTCTTACCATGTATGACGGCATTATTGATTAAATTGTTAAACACTGAAAATAGTGCCTCATCGGCCTTAACAGTAGAATCTCCTAGAATATTGACATTGATCCCAATAAAATTCAGGAAGACTTGATTTAAAACTTCCTTTAAATCGTAATTTTTTAGCTCTCCACCTGAAGAAATTGCAGATTCAAGATCTCTCATTTTGTTAATCAGTTCAACACTTTTGTTAAGGGATCTAAGGGCCTTTTGTTTTAGCTCAACATCTTCTGTTTTCATAAGTTCAGTTGACATTGAAACGACAGCAATGTAATTTAGTATGTCGTGCCTTAGGATCTTATTTAGGAGCCTCAAAGCATGGTTCAACTCTACAATCTTTTGTTCCTTGAGATTTATCTCGCTTACATCGGTCATTAAATGGACATATAAAATTTTATCCTCTAGCACGATTTTACTTACCTTAACTTCGTACCATTTTTTTGTCACAGCATCATCAAAAAATAGTTCCTCTCCAGGTAGCCCATTTTTCAAATGATTCATTGCACAAAAATTGGGCGGAGAAGAAGTGTTATGGTGAATCTCATAGCATTTTTTTCCTCTGACATCTCCAAAGGTATCTTTTACCTTTTCATTGATCATCACTATAGTGTTTGTATCATCTATGACCATACCATAGATGTCCATCTGATTGAATACTTCTTCTAGTATCCTATTTTTTTCTATATTTCCTAGATTTTCTTCAGTCATGTTTTTCTCTTGAATTGCTTTATTCTTTATTAACATATTTTTTTACATGTTCATAAGCTTTTTTTATCCTTTGATTATTTTTGCTCTTAAGTTCTACTAACTGATCAAAGCTATTATCCTTCAAATGCTCATTTATCAAATTCATCTCTTTCATGAATATATTTAGGTTATGAATTGCAAGATATGCCTGAGGAACACTGGTGCCCCCCAGGAAGTCGTTGATATTGTGATCCTTACAAATAAAGCAGTCACAGGAGGGTATATGCCCAGTCTTTCTCATCTTCACCCTTTTCAAAGTTTCAGGATGTATGTACTCCTTGTATACGGAGGCTACAAGATAGGTCCAGGAATCCATAGTTTCAATGCCCATATAACTCAATGCATAAAGCATGGGAAATCCTGTGACCCCGAATATATGGAGTGGCTTACCTCTCTCACTTGAAAGTGATTTAGCCTTTGATATTAGTTCAATCAATGTTTTATAGTCATTTTTTCTTGGGACAAGGGAACCCATAGCATAACCATCAAATCCATAGTCTAATTTAGAAAAATACCATTCTATTTCTTCCTCTGAAAAGCCGTGAACACATGAATAGAGGAGCATTTTTTTCCTCTTCCTGTTTTCAAGGGACAAATTGGCACTGTCTATGCTTTTTTGTAGCATTTTCATATATTCAGTTCTTTCCACTTTAAGAGGGACAGGATAATCAAAAGTTGCAGCAATGTCTGCTTTTAGTTTTTCCTGGAATCTTAAAACATCTATTGGATCTCTTTCAATCCCTTTTTTCATTGATTGAAATCCGCCTGAATCTACAAATATCGGTTTATTGTCGCTGAATAATTTGTGAAATCCGTTAATGACCTTCTCTTCATATTTGGTGTTTCTTACATATTCTAAAGAGAACATAGTTGCTTCAGAAAGTTTCCAAGGGGGGATTACCTTTTCTTCAATAAAAACGTCCCATACTCCATAAGTTAATGCACACACGGGTAGAAGTGCAGGTGTTCTGATGTCCCCATTTGAGGTCTTTATCCTAGGTATACTCTCCATTAAATCCGAAAAGGTTTTAATTTTGAAAGTTTTTATATCTTTTTAGTGAGCATGGTAGAGATAGAAGAAAAATTAGAGATCCTTTCTGATGAAGAAGGAGCCTATGTTGGGAGAAAAAAGAGCATTTTTGAGAAGTATAAGAGCAAGGCTGCCCTTTACTTAGGTAAGGTTAACGAGACAAATAGAGAGTGGCAGAACTATTTCAACAAGAGGGTTCTTCTTGACAGCATAAGCCCACATGCAATTTTCATTTGTGGTATGAGGGGGAGCGGAAAATCATACACACTCGGTGTCATCGTCGAAGAAATGGCGATGAAAAATGACGGAGTCGGTATCATAATTATTGATCCAATGGGTATCTTCTGGAGCATGAAGCAGAAAAATAAAATGGCAAATGAAAGTGAGATGCTTGGGAGATGGGGATTAAAGCCCACAGGTATCAAAAATGTCAAGGTATTCATACCCAAGGGTTATGTCCATAAGGCTCCTAAGGAGACTTGGGATGACGTCTTTAAGATAAAACCATCGGAACTAAGAGTTGATGATTGGTGCCTTACATTTGATATTGAAAGATTTGACACCATGGGGCTTCTTATAGAAAGAATAATTGACAAGACAAAAACAGGCTATACCTCTGTTGATGGAAAACACGTACCAGGGCTTGGTGACGACTATAATATTGAAGATCTAATAAGGACGATTGAGAACGAGGAAAGCGTTGCTTCTAGGGAAGGTGGGTTCAAGGAGAATACCAGGAGGGCACTAAATGCTAGGCTTACAGGCGCAATACAGTGGGGCATCTTCGATAAAAATGGAACAAAACTAAATGATCTCTCTAAAAGAGGACAAGTTTCAGTTATTGATGTGAGCTTCCTTGATGATAATGTAAGGGCACTTGTCGTAGGGCTACTTTCGAGAAACTTACTAAACACTAGAAAGGTTATATCAAGACAGGAAGCGATGGGCGACATCAACCTTCTTGGAAATGTCCCTGTTACATGGCTTATGATAGATGAGGCGCATATACTGGTACCAAGGGGGGGTAAGGCAACTGCAGCTACAGACAGCTTGATAGAATACGTAAGACAAGGAAGGCAACCTGGGTGTTCAATAGTCCTTGCAACACAACAACCATCGGCTATTGATTCAAGAATATTGTCACAAGTTGACATTCTAATCTGCCATAAGCTAGTCTACCAGGATGACATCAAGGCAGTTTTACAAAGGATGCCATCTGAAATACCAAACAAACTTTCAGATTTTAGATTTATAAGATCATTATCAATTGGTAGTGCAATCATTGGAGATAAAGAAGAGTCAACCTCAAGGGCCTTTTTGATCTCCGTTAGACCAAGAATAAGCCAGCACGAGGGAAGAGAAAGGCAACCTGTTCTTGACATTGATCCAGAATTAATGAAGGAAAATGTGAAAAATCTCATAATAGAAAAGTACAAACAGAAAAGACCACTATCGGAAATGGAAGAGATTGTAAAAATTGCAAATCAGGAGTACAAACTTAAACTATCTTTTGAGGAAATAATTGATGAACTAAGGATTGATGGCGCATTTGAAATTAAGGAAGAAGAGAGAATAAAAGCTGAAGTTAAAACACCAGTCCTTGAAATACCGATGATAGATGAGCCAACTGAGACGGAAGAAATGGAGGACACCTTCGAAGTTGACTTAGAAGAAGTGGATGAGGGGATAGGGGCTCACGGATTTAAAATTGCACCCGTCATCAAGGGCGATATAACAAATGAAGAGATACATAAGATAGCCGAGAAGAACAAGAAGAAGATATCATTAAAATCAGAAGAAATTAAGGAGATATCTAAAGTCTATTACCCACTACTTAGGGTATTTTTTGATTATATGCCAAAGAAAGGAAATCACAAGAGCATGACATGTCTTTTTGATGGCATAACTGGGGAGCTTATAATCTGGGATGGGGGGCTATCAAGAACAAGAGGATTCACCGAGTTATACCAGCTAAAAAGTGAAGAAAAGTCGCTTTTGGATTATCTTATCGGTATAAAGAATAAAACAATTGATGAAGTAATCTCTGAAACTGGCCTTACCAATAAAAAGATCCATTCTCTTTTATCATCGCTTGAATCAAAGGGGTTAGTAGAAGTAAAAAAAGATGGTACCGATTATATAGTAAATCAAAAGATAAAATTTAAATTGGTAAAAGGATTTGAAGATAAAAAACTTAAAAAACTCAACCTTTCACTTCAAAGTAAAGAAATATCTGGGAAAATCTTAGAAGCATTGATATCAAGAACCGATGTCGTAAAAGGAATAGAATCTCTTGGTATGGCGAAGATATGGAAAACTGAAGAGGTCTATCTCCCTTACTGGATTGTTGTTTACAGGAACTCAAAAGGCAAAGATAGAAAAGAGATTTTTGATCCATTCAAGGGTAAAAAAGATGATCATATAAAAGATGTAATCTTATTGAGGCTATAATATGTTACTCGAGATCGATGGTAAAAAAGTTGAGGCCAAAGATGGCACATCTTTAAAGGAAATTTTTTCTGATAATAAACTACCATACCTTAACGGCAGCACTATTGGGATAATCAAGAAGGAAACAGAAAAATCAAAATACCTTGATGAATTTCTCATAAAAACAAACAAAGGCTCTTTTGTAATTAAAGTCAGTGACACTGAAGAGGGAAAAGTTTTCTCTCAAATTGCTAAAGAGTATGAAAAAAAGACAGTCAGATGGAAGACATCCACTCTTATTGCCATCGGCTCAGTTCCAACTACAATAAAGCCGGTAAAAGAAGAGAAGATATACCAACCTTGGGATGTTTTCTTTACTCTTGCAGGATTTGACAACAACACAACATATATGACACTTTCAAAAAAAACACAGAAAGGAGCTTATGGGACAAGTAATCCTCTAGGTAAAATTACTGAAGGAAGGCATGTTCCGCCACTCATTGAAGAAGGTGATGAAATCCTATCGGTAACACCCGTTGAAGTATTTAGCGTTGAAAGGGATTTTGAGACTACAAAAGATCTCACATACAAACCAAAAAATGGTGAGAAAATATTTACCCACATTGGCCTCAAGATAAATGAAAATACACCTATGGCAATGGAACATCTTTTTTCCCTTACTAAGGATGGTTACATAACGATTGACGAAACTACAGAATCATATGTCGCAACTGAAAGGCTTAGGGGTTTTGATGTTGAAAATGAGAACTCTGCATTAAGAAAGAAAAATACAGTTTCTGTTAGAACTGAGGGTAATGGTACAGGTGTGGTATACATATACAAAAAAGATAGAATCACTACCCCAAACCACTCGATTGCTGCACAGATTACCTCTGGGGTGGAGCTTCTCGAGATGTTGAAAACTGGGGATAAAGTTGCTTTAAGAACAATACCCCACAGTCTTTCGGTTTTAGGTCTAACCCAAAAGGAAGCAGAAGACCTCCTTAAAGTTGAAGGTATCAAGCAAGAAAGAGTAGGTGATTTATCAGACACTGCAGTTATTGTTGAGCAAGATCCGCCATTTACAGCCGAAGTTCTAAAAACAAAAACAGCGAAAACAATAGGCATTGATAAGGGCAATATTATTGAAATTGAACTCTATGAGAATATGGCCCCTAATACAGTAAAATATTTTAGAAAACTAACTGGCCTTATTAACAAGCCTATAGGAAAACTAGACATTCAATTCGCACACCCTTCTGTGCCTCTTGTTGCATTTGAGGGGGGAAGTGTCGAAGCCGCTGGATTGATTCCTGAGAACCCACCGGTTGAAGTTTCAAGGGTAGGTGAAATAGGCGTTACAAACATGTCAAGGCAACATAAGGGGTTAATAGGCATTAGATTAAAGGAAGATAAATCATATGGCCCTACTGGGGAAGAGTTTGATGGCACGAATATTATCGGTAAAATAGATATTGATAAGTTAAAAATCGATTTTAATAAGGAAAAGGCAGTTTACCTAAAAGAAATTAAAAAATAACGTTTTTTGACGATATAACCTTTTGCTAATACCGAAATATTTATATAATATTTCTTTCTCTTTTATTTATTGCATCGATTATACCTATTATATCTTTTTTATATATGAAATCATGTTTGTCACAACACGGAGGAATTTGATGAAACCCAGTAAAGCTGTAGGTATTGTAGGCTATGGTGCTTATATCCCTAAATACAGGATACAGACCACGGAAATAGCAAGGGTATGGGGAAATGATCCAAATCTAGTCCCGATAAGGGAAAAATCTGTACCTGGTTCCGATGAGGATTCTGTCACAATAGCCATTGAAATTGCTAGAAATGCTCTTATGAGGGCGAGTATAGACCCAAGAGACTTGAGGGCCGTTTGGGTAGGCTCTGAATCAAAACCATATGCTGTAAAGCCAACATCAACTATTGTTGCAGAGGCAATAGCAGCCACACCATTTGTAAACGCTGCTGATTGGGAGTTTGCATGTAAAGCTGGTAGTGAAACAGTCCAGGCATGCATAGCCTATGTCGGCTCGGGCATGGCAAAATATGCCCTAGGAATAGGTGTGGATACTGCTCAAGGTGCTCCAAGTGACGCACTTGAATACACAGCAGCTGCAGGTGGAGCTGGATACATTATAGGCAGTGCAAAAGAAAGTCTTGCTGTTCTAGAGGGTTCAATATCCTATGTAACAGACACCCCTGACTTCTGGAGAAGACAGCATGAACATTACCCAAAACATGGGAATAGATTCACTGGAGAGCCTTCATATTTCAGGCATGTGATCAGCAGTTCAAAGGCTCTAATGGAAGAACTTGGTACTAAACCTGATGATTATACATATGCTATATTTCACCAGCCCAATAGAAAGTTCCCATTAGAAGTTTCTAAGATACTAGGATTTGGTAAGGAGAAGGTTTTAGATGGTCTCGTTTCACCTTACATAGGAAATACTTATGCTGGTTCAGCTCTTCTTGGTTTAGCCGCAGTGCTTGATAAGGCTAAAGAAGGAGACAAAATTTTCTGCACATCCTATGGTTCAGGAGCTGGAAGTGATTCATTTTCATTTGAAGTTACTGATAAACTTGCTGAAAGGAAGGTCAAAGCACCTTCAGTCAAATCTTATATCGAAAGAAGGGAAGAGATTGATTATGCCCGTTATGCAAGGTATAGAAAGAAGATAAGGATGTGATTACTTGAGTGATAATGTTTCTGTAATTGGTGTTGGATTAGGAAAAGTCGGTGAGCACTGGGAAAAATCTTTGAGAGACCTTGCAATAGAATCAATATGGATGGCATTTGAAGATAGCGGTATAGACAAGGTAGATGCACTTTATGTTGGAAATATGTCCTCAGGGCAGTTTGTAGAGCAGGAGCATCTTGGAGCTCTTATAGCAGATTTTGCTGGTCTTGGCCCTATACCTGCAGTAAAAATTGAGGCTGCATGTGGGTCAGGCGGAGCAGCTTTTATTGAAGGTTACATGGCAGTAAAATCTGGAATGTATGATTATGTTCTTGTTACAGGGGTAGAGAAAATGACAGATGTACTTCCTTCAAAGACTACCTCAATTCTTGCAAATGCATCTGATAGGGACTATGAAGCATTTAACGGAGTTTCATTTGTTGGGCTCAATGCTCTTGTAATGAGGAGATATATGCATGAATTTAATGTTAAAAGAGAGGAGCTTTCAATATTCCCTGTGATATCACACAAGAACGCACCTTTTAGTAAACATGCTATGTATAGAAAGGAAATAACGCTTGAAGCAGTTATCAATTCCCCAATAATTGCTGATCCACTTACACTTATGGATTGTGCACCTATATGTGATGGTGCTGCATCAGTGATATTATGCTCAGAAAAAAAAGCAAGAGAATTCACCGATAATCCTATTAACGTCTCTGGAGTTGGCCTAGCTACAGATTCTTTGGGTGTCCACGATAGAGTTCATATGACCACCCTTTCTGCAGCCGTTGAAGCTAGTAAAAAGGCCTACAAGATGGCTGGAGTTGGCCCAAAAGATATTGATATACTAGAAATCCATGATGCTTTTTCTATTATGAGTGCCCTCTCATTGGAAGATATGGGATTTGCAAAGAAAGGAGAGGGAACAAAAATGGCCCTTGAAGGCCAGCATTATATTGGAGGAGATCTACCGATAAATCTCTATGGTGGTCTCAAGGCTAGAGGGCATCCTGTCGGCGCAACAGGAGTTTACCAGATTGGTGAACTTGTCTATAGCTTAAGGGGCGATGGCAGAGTTGATGCCGAAAGAGGATTAGCTGAGAATATAGGTGGAAGTGGAGCAACTATATCTGCATGTATTCTAGAGAGAGGTGGATAAAATGGATGTACCGCGACACTGGAGAGAACAAATAAAGAGATACAGGCTTGTGGGTTCTAAATGCAAGAAATGCGGGAAACTTTCCTACCCCCACAGATTAGTATGCCCAAAATGCAGAAGTCGAGAATATGAAGAGCATCAGTTTATTGGCAGAGGTAAAATTATATCTTTCACAAATATCAATAGCCCTCCAAAAGAACACAGGTATAACCTACCTTATGCAGTGGCTTTGGTAGAGCTTATGGAAGGCCCAGTTATTACTGCCCAGATCACTGACGCTAGAGCGGAAGAGCTAGAGATTGGGATGGAAGTTGAAATGGTCACAAGAAAGATAATGGAATACAATGAAGACGGTATAATTTGTTACGGATATAAATTTAGGCCAATAGTTGAATATGCCCACCCATAGAGGATACCATGGAAAAACAAGAACTTATACAGAAAGTACTTAATGGTGAAATAAAAATATATCAAATTGAAAATTTCACTAAAACTCCTAAGGAAGCCGTAGAGCTTAGAAGAGAAGTAATTGAGAAAATAAGAAAAGTTTCACTTGATCATATAGGAAGATATTCTCTCGATCCTAACAATCTTTTTGGTAAGAACATTGAGAATATGATTGGAGCTGTTCAAGTTCCTATGGGCATTATAGGTCCTCTAAAAGTAAATGGAAATTATGCCAAAGGAGATTTCTACGTACCAATGGCCACTTCTGAGGGTGCACTACTAGCCAGTACAAATAGGGGGGCTTCGGTTATAACATCATCAGGTGGAGTTATTACAACTATATTTAGAGATGGGATGACAAGAGCTCCTGTTATTAAGCTAAATTCTTCTAGGGATTATTATAAAATCACTGAATTCATTGATAATAACTTCAATGAAATCAAAAATGAAGCAGAAAAAGATTCTAGATTCAGAAAGCTAAAAAGAATTGTCCCGTATCTTGTTGGAAGAAATCTTTTCTTGAGATTTGTTTACGATACCGGGGATTCCATGGGGATGAACGGGGTCACTATTGGAACAGAGGCAGCATTAAACTTAATTGAGTCTAAATTTCCAGATATAAAGAGTGTTTCTCTCTCGGGTAATTTGTGTACAGATAAAAAATCATCAGCGATTAACATGATAGAAGGCAGAGGAAAAAGTATCACAGCAGAAGTTGTAATACCTGACAATATCATAAAAGAAAAATTAAAGACTGATGCAAAATCAATAATTGAGGTAAACTACAGAAAAAACTTACTGGGCTCAGCTCAAGCAGGATCTTATGGATTTAATGCACATTTTGCAAATATCGTCGCTGCAGTTTTTCTGGCGACTGGGCAGGATATAGCGCAAGTTGTTGAAGGAAGTCAAGGTTTTACAACAGTTGAAGAGGACGATAAAGGAGTCTATTTCGCTGTTACAATGCCTTCTTTAGAAACTGCAACAGTCGGCGGTGGAACAAAAATTGAAACTCAGAAAGAAGCATTGAATATTCTAGGGATTTCTGGCGCAGGTCAAAATAGTGGGGATAACTCTAAAGCGTTTTCTGAGATATGTGCATCAACAGTCCTTGCAGGTGAAATATCTCTTATTGGTGCTCTTGCAGCAAAACATCTTGCCAAAGCCCATATTGAATATGGCCGATAATAAGATTAATTATTGGACAAATGTCCTAATATTTTTATTTCTTTGATTAATATAAACATTATAACGATAAACTTTATAAGAAGTATAAATTTCTTCTTTACATTATTACGGTGATTTTTTGATATATATCAATACAAACTACTGCAAAGGATGTCTTTTGTGTGTAGAATATTGCCCTCAAAAAGTATATGTAAAATCTGAGAAACTCAGCAAGAAAGGTGTATTCCCGCCTGAAGTTAAGTATTCTGATAAGTGTGTTAAATGCCATTTATGTGAATTGATGTGTCCTGACTTTGCAATTATTGTGGAGGATAAAGATGACAAATGACGTTATAAGATTATTAGGTAAAAATCAACTTTTCATACAGGGTGATGAAGCCGCTGTTTATGGTGCTTTGATCGCAGATTGCAGATTTTTTGCAGGTTATCCTATTACACCAGCTACTGAAGTTGCCGAAGGGATGGCAAAATGGATGCCAAGACTTGGTGGTGTCTATGTTCAGATGGAGGATGAGATAGCCAGTATAGCTTCAGTAATTGGGGCCTCATGCACTGGGGTAAAATCCATGACTGCAACAAGTGGTCCTGGATTTTCATTGATGCAAGAGTGTATAGGTTACGCTTGCATGGCTGAAATTCCATGCGTGATAGTGAATGTTCAGCGAGGAGGTCCAAGTACAGGACAACCTACAGAAGCAGCTCAAGGAGATGTAATGCAGGCAATGTGGGGTACACATGGAGATCATCAGATTATTGCCCTTGCACCAAAGTCAGTTCAGGAAACACTTGATCTAACAATAGAGGCCTTCAATCTTTCTGAGGATTATAGAGTTCCAGTAATACTCTTATTGGATGCCGAAATTGGGCATATGAGAGAAAAAGTAGTTTTACCCGAAATTAAAAATGTCTTAGTTGAAGAAAGAGTTCCTGCCACAATAGAGCCCGATAGATATAGACCATATAGGACTGGATTTACTAGATCTTCAAAAGTTCCCGAATTTGCACCATTTGGATCTGGTTATAGAACGTATGTGACAGGATTGACTCATGATAAGAGGGGTTTCCCTGTTACTACTTCAGCTGATGTACACGAAGAACTTGTGAGAAGACTAGTTGAAAAAGTTCAAGATGATATTGATAGTATTTGGTATTACGAGGATTCCTTCCTTGAAGATGCAGAAATTGTAGTAGTTTCTTATGGTACAACTTCAAGACCGGCAGCCAGCGCTGTTAAGATGGCTAGAAAGAATGGCTTGAAGGTGGGCCATCTTAGACTTATTACAATATGGCCATTTCATTATGAAAAAACTAGGGATCTTTTAAAAAATGCACATACAATAATTGTTGCTGAGATGAATCTGGGGCAGATGATTCATCCGATCACTGAAGCTGTTTCAAGCGATACAAAAGTTATTCTTGCACCAAAGATTGGTGGGGCCATACATACACCATTTGAAATCCTGAAATTCATAGAGGGTGAGCAGTAATGGGATTTGTTTCTAATGATATAATTGTAGATAAATACCTAAGAAAAGATATGTTACCTACAATATTCTGTACTGGTTGCGGCATAGGAAGCGTCATGAATTTTTCTCTTCGTGCAATACATGATCTTAATATTGATATGAATAAAACTGTCTTTGTTTCAGGAATAGGGTGCTCATCACGTGTACCTGGTTACATATATGCCGATGGCCTTCACTCTCTGCATGGAAGAGCAATAGCATACGCTACTGGTGTAAAACTTGCAAATCCTGATTTAAAAGTGGTAGTATTTACTGGAGATGGAGACTGCGGTGCTATTGGTGGAAATCATTTCCTTCATGCCATAAGAAGAAATGTCGATATAACTGTGATTTCAATTAATAACTTTATTTATGGAATGACAGGAGGGCAAGTGGCCCCTACAACACCTCTTAAATCAAAAACAACCACAACACCTTATGGCAATATAGAATATCCAATTGATCTTTCAATGATGGCAAAGGTCATAGGAGCACCTTACGTCGCTAGATGGACCACTGCACACCCGATCCAATGTATTAACTCAATAAAAAAAGCACTCCAAAAAACAGGTTTTTCATTTGTAGAAATTCTTTCGCCTTGTCCAACATCTTATGGAAGAATGAATAAAATGGGGACAACGCTTGACATGACAAAACATTTTAAAGAAAATACAATTAATATTAAGCTATACGAAAAACTCATAGCTGAAGGTAAAACTACTGATAAGATGATCATTGGGGAACTTGTCGACACTGAAAAAGAAGATTTCAATGCCAAATATAAAAAATTCTGTGGTGAATTAAAATGAAGGCAGGCATACGAATAAGTGGATTTGGAGGACAAGGTATCATCCTATCCGGAGTGATCGTAGGCAAAGCTGCCGTTAATCAAGGATTTAATGCAGTTCAAACCCAGTCCTATGGGCCTGAGGCAAGAGGCGGATCAACAAGGTCTGAGGTAGTAATTTCAGACGAGGAGATAGACTACCCTAAGGTTGAATCTGCATCAGTTTCTATAATAATGAGCCAAGAAGCATTTTACAAATATGCTTCAAGGACCAAAAGAGAAGGAATAATAATATATGATCCTGAATTGATTCCAGACCACAAAATTGAAGGAGACTTCAAACTTGCTGAAATAAACGCAACTAGGATAGCTTCAGAATTGGGGACAAAAATTGTAGCCAATATAGTCATGCTAGGCGCATTCAATGAAATGTGCAGTCTTTTATCTAAAGATTCAATGATAGAAGCAATAAAGGACAGCATACCAAAGATGCTTGATTTAAATTTAAATGCTTTTGAAGCCGGGATTAATAAAGTCAAACTAGTTAAATAAATATATTTTTTCACCATTATTTTCGATATATCAATTCATTATTACAAATTAATTAATCTATAATTTTATAAATGACAGCAAAATTATAGGCAAAACCTTTTAAATAAAATATTAGGATTGCCTATTATAGCTTTTAAGGTGGATTATATGTCAGAGAAGGTAATAGATAAAACTAAGTCCATCTGTCCTGTATGTTACAAAGTTATTAATGCCGATATAGTTGAGGAAAAGGGGAAAGTTCTTATTAAAAAGACCTGCTCCGAACATGGCGATTATCAAGATATCTACTGGTCAGATTATAACATGTATATTAATGCTAAAAAATATCATCAAAATGGTCCTAAACTAGACAATCCTCACACAGAAGTTAAGGCTGGATGTCCATACGACTGTGGTCTTTGTTCAGATCATTTAACTCCCACTGTTCTGTGTAACATAGATGTTACTAACAGATGTAATATGAGATGCCCCATATGTTTTGCAAATGCGCAGACAGCAGGTTATGTTCTTGAGCCTACAAAAGAAGAATTAATCGAAATGATGAAAGTAGTCAGAAATGAAAGACCTGTTCCGGGAATGGTATTACAATTTGCCGGAGGCGAACCAACAATTAGAGATGATTTACCTGATATAGTAGAAGAGGCTAAAAAATTAGGATTCACTCTAGTTCAAGTTGCAACTAATGGAGTTCGTCTTGCAAGAGATTTAGAATATTGTAAACAATTAAGACAAAAGGGTTTGAATACTGTATACTTACAATTCGATGGTGTAACAGAAAAACCTTATATTGCAGCAAGAGGGTTTAATGCTCTTCCAATTAAAATCCAAGCGATGGATAATTTCCGAAAGGCAAGTTTAACTAGCGTTGTACTCGTGCCCACCTTAGTTAAAGGAGTAAATGATGATCAGGTCAACGATATTATCCGTTTTGGTATAGATAATATTGATATCGTTAGAGGAGTAAACTTCCAACCTGTTTCTTTTGCAGGCAGAATTGAAAAAGATGAGCTTGAAAAGATGAGGATAACAATACCTGACTTCGTTAAATTAGTAGAAGAGCAGACTGGTGGAGAGATATTGGCAGAAGATTTCTATGCACCTCCAAGTGTTAACGCCTTCTCTAGTTTTATCGAAGCTTGGAGAAAAACACCTCAAGTAAGATTCACTTGTCACGAACATTGTGGGGTTGCTACCTATGTATTCGTGGATGATAAAGGTAAAATCACCCCAATCACTAGATTCATTGATGTAGATGGTTTCTTAGGATTATTGGATCAACTAACAGAAAAGGTAGAGGGTGGAGGAAAGATTACCAAGACATTAGCAATTGCAAAGATTACCAAAGAACTACCACACCTAATAAACATGAAAAACAAACCAAAGAACCTTGACATCAAAAAACTTCTTTTAGGTGTACTAAAGGATGGGAATGTTGATGCATTGGCTGATTTCAGTTACCACACAATGCTAATCGGATGTATGCACTTCCAGGATCCTTACAACTTTGATGTTGAGAGAGTAAAGAGATGTGCTATACATTATGCAGTTCCAGGAGGCAAAGTGATCCCATTTTGTACCTATAACAGCTTACACAGAGAAAAAATAGAGAAAAAATATGCAGTTCCTTTAGAGGTATGGCAAAAGCAGCATAGAGAACAGAATATCCAGAAACATAGAAATCTTAAATCTCTATCATTTCCCTCAAAAGAGTAATATTTTCTTTATCTCCTCTTTTTTCATTTACCGGTGTTTCCATTATCATTGGGATATTTTTTAAATATTCATGATTTATAATAGCCTTAAAACCTGTAATTCCTATATTGCCCAGACCAATATGCTCATGTCGATCCATTTTTGAGTTCAGCTCTCCGATAGAATCATTTAGATGAATTAATTTTAGATTTTCAAGACCAACAACTTTATCAAAATTAGACAATGTGTTTTCTAAAGATTCTTGGCTCGAGATATCATATCCAGATGTAAACAGATGGCACGTATCAAGTGTAACGCCGCATTTAAAATCTGTTTTATCTAATAGGAACTTAAGTTCTTCAAAAGTAGAGCCCAAGACTGATCCACTTCCAGAAGTATTTTCAAATAGTAGAGTAACGTTACCAACATAATCCTTCAAAGAATTTAATGATTCACAAACTCTCATTAGTCCGTCTTTTTTACTTTGCCCCTTATGGGAACCAGGATGAATATTTAGGAACTGAATCCCCATCCTATTACAGCAGATAAACTCTTTCTGAATTGAATCAATTGATTTAGTTCGCATTACTAAATCTTCAGAGGCAAGGTTAGGTAGATATGAGTCATGCACAACTATTGGGCGTATATCGTTTTTTTGATACTTATCTTTGAAAAGTTTCCCAGCATCTTCTGATATAGGGTTAAAGGTCCAACTTCTAGGTGAATGTGTAAAAATCTGGCAACAGTTTGAATCGAGGGCTCTAGCATTATCAAAAACTTCTAGAAAGCCCTTAGCTATTGATACGTGAAAACCGAATCTATACATAAAAAATAAATTATTATTTATTTCAATATTTCTTCTAGAATTCTCATACCTTTTGTAAATGAGGGCATACCTGATAGAAGTAGTACCACTCTCAATACATCGGCAATTTCATCAGGAGTAACGTTGAGTTCGTGCATAGCTGATCGCATCTGTTTTTCAGTAGCACTTTGGTCACATCTTGATGCAACAATTCCTATTGCGATAAGTTTCTGTGTCTTATAATCAAGAGATTTTCCATTATAAACTACATCATTTAATTTATTAATTGCATCATATACCTCAGGATATTCTGATTTTATTTTTTTCATACCCTTTCCATAATATACTTCTTCTTTCAAATTATCACCAAATTAATATGAAAACTTATATTTAAAAGAATTTCTATAGATTAATCCTTTTAAGGTCAATAGCCCCTTCTGGGCACTGCTCGTGGCAGCAATAACACCTTATACACATGTTGTAATCAATTTGTGCAGAAATCTTATCCAATGATATTGCACGTTCTGGGCAACTTCTGACACATACACCACATCTAATACACTTGTTCTTAATTATTTTAGGCTTTTGGACAAAAAGTCTTCTATATATAGGAGATACTATTTTATTATACATATAAATTATTTCAGTAGTTGAATTTCCATGGAAAGTTTGAGGGAGTTCGTAATTATTTATTTTAATTTTATCTCCAATAATTTTATATGAATCCCCACTAATCTTGTTTTCTAAACTCAGTTTTAGATAAGGAACTGAACTATGATTTAATCCGATAATATCAGAAAAAGCAAAATCAAGAGAAAATGGATTTTTTGATCCAAGGATAACCCCCGTATTTTTTGGTTTCCCCATCATGGCAGGTCCATCTCCTTCAAGTGATAGTATACCATCCATGATACTAAGGGTAGGATTAGTTGTATGTAGTATATCGATAATTGCTTTAGAAAAGTCATTAATATTCCTAAATCGAGAGTGATATGAAGTCTTTTCAATTCCAGGTATTGCTCCAAACATATTTTTTACCGCCCCAGATAAGTAAGTCAAAGTGTGGGTCTTCATTTTGGGCAAATTAATAATTACATCTGAATCAGAAAGGCGCTTTAAAATCCTAATTTTATTTAACAAGAGACCATTTTTTACTTCAACAATTTCAGTAGATGTATCAAAATTTAAGAATTCTCTGTAATCTTTGAATATGTCCCAATATCCTGTAGATTTATACAAATATCTAAGGGAAGGCTTGTTAAAAGGTATACCACTTCCTGGGCTGTCTATCACAAAAGGTTCACCACCGACTTCAAGCACTTTCTTGAAAATTTCAAATGTGAACAATGGGTGCGTAACTATCCCCTTCGAGGGAGCTGAGTATACTATAAAGTTTGGCTTCAGTGCTACTTTATCTCCTCTCTTTACAAATCTCTCGATACCACCTAAATCATTCAAGACTTTATCTACCGCTCCAGAAAGACTATTTTCGTAGTCTTCAGCTTTTCTAACAGAAACTATTTCAGTCATTTTTCATCAGATATGAAAGCCCTTCTATTAACAGGTCAGTGATTACATTCTCCATTTCTTTTTCAATCTTTTTCTCAGGCGCGTGTTCAAGTTCAGAAGCTTTATTGAGTATCTTTCTGCTTTGAGAATCTTCATAAATAAATAGCAAGACCCCCAACAATAGGACTATTATCCCTGCAACTATTAGAACAAACGAAAATCCAAATCCGACTAGAAACATAAATAGCGAAGATAAAAACAATACAAAAAATAATATAATTCCATCTTGTCTTTTTCTTCTTGCATCTTCTATAAGTCTTCTATGCTTTAGATTATTGTAATCAATTTCCATTAAATCACCTTAAGGCCCGGGAATCTTTTTAGGATCATCCCTTCGGTTTGGAATACCTTATTGTAATCCAAAAATTTCTTTGCTGATATAAGTCTTTCCTCACTCTCTGCATAAAGCTCAACTATCACATTATCTTTCTCAACACGATCTCCTACCTTATAGTTTAAAATTAGTCCAGCACCTTTGTCAAATGGAGTACCTAAGATTTTTGCAGTTTTTACTATTAGAGAATTGTCAACTTTTGTTATATATCCTGAGTCTTCAGATAGAATATTAGCTTTATACTTACCTAGAGGAATATCTTCTGGTTTAATGTTGGGATTTCCTCCCTGAGCTTTAATAATCTCCTTGAATTTTTCTAAAGCTTTCCCACTTTCTAGAATCTCTCTTGCTAGCTCTTTTCCTTTTCCTACTTCAGCTTTTTTACCAAGCTCAAGAAGTATCCCTGCAAGTCCGATAGCCTTCTCAGTAAGACTACCTGATTGTTTTCCTTGAAGTGCAAGTAGAGCTTCTCTCATTTCAAGCGCAGGACCTACGGCATTTCCAATTGGCTGTCCACCATATGTAATTGCTACCTCCACATGCATTCCTAATGCTGACCCAAGTTCAGTGAAATTAGAAGCAAGTTTTCTTGCACTTTCCCAAGTTGTTACCTTAGCACCATCGCCCATAGGTATATCTATCAAAAGAAAATCTGCACCCATGGCATATTTCTTACTTAAAACACTGGCTAAAATAATGGGTTCTGGATCGATAAGGAGTTTTCTTTCTACTTCAATTATCTTATCGTCAGCAGGGCTGAGATTTAGAACTCCGCTCCAAGCAAGGCAGCCTCCTGTTGAATTTACTATATCTTTTAGTCTATCTGGAGTGAAATCAACTGGTGATATGACTTCTACAACATCAGCTGTACCTGCAGGAGATGTTATTGCTCTCGAAGAAGTTTTGGGTATTGTAAGTCCTGCGGATGCAACTATAGGAATAGTAAGGACAGCAGTTTTGTTTCCTGGAACCCCTCCAATACTATGGACATCCATAATTGGCTTCTTATCGAATTTTATCATTGTTCCCGTTTCTGCCATTGCACGTGTTAGATGTTCTATCTCCTTGGTAGAAGTTCCAAGGATCTGTGTAGATGTTAAAAAACTAGATATTAAGACGCTATCAATATTACCAGTTATTATTCCATCTACGAATTTCACTATTTCTTCTTTAGTGAGTATTTTACCTTCAAGTTTTTTCTTAGATATATGTGCAATTTCAATATTTGAATCTGGTGAAACATCAACAATTTCATTTTCTTTCGACTGTAAGCGTTTAGTTTTTTCTATTGAAAGCCCTATAAAACCTTCTTCAACGAAGTTATTTGTCAAGACTGCAGAAGATGAAAATAAATAATCTGTTTTTTTGATAACTACTTTTTCACCAGGATCAATTCTTTCCTTCATAGCATCATTAAAGTTTATGAATACTATGTCTTGATTTTCCTGGATATCCAAAGGTTTTACTTTCAGTTGCATGATTTATAATACATATAGTTTAATAAAAGAGTTACTATTATTTCCTGAATATTATTTTAATTGATTTTTATTGAATCTAGATAAGCATTCAATGAAGGGGCAAATCCTTTTTTCTTAGATATTCTCCTTATTTCTTCAAGGATACCAGAACCATATTGCATTGCCTTCTTCCTTCTATTTGCTATTTCTTTTGGTGCACCTAGTTTCAATGCAATCTCTCTTAGAGTATGTTTCCTTACAATATCCTCTTCTCCTTTTAAATTTTCATTGATATTTATTTCCATACCAATTTTCTTAACTTTTTCATCCAAAAATGGTGAGAAAAAATCAATATTAAAATGTCTAAAAATCTTAAATTCTCTATTTTCTAGTATTTCATTCAATTCTTGAACATCTTTATTTCTTAAGACTGTAGGATCTTTTCCTTCAATCAAAGCTCTTCTATATTTATCGTATCCAAAAAATAATTCATCTGCGCCTTGTCCTGAAAGGCATATATGAAATCCATCGTCATGAATCTTTTTAGCAATTAGAAAAAATGTAACACCAATTAGTACATCAAAGCTGTTGCTTGGATTTATAATCTCTTTAGTTTTATTAATACCCTCAATAATATTTTGTTCATCTAAATCGATGATCTTTAGTGGAACGCCAAGAGTTTCTGATGCAATTTTTGAATAGAGGACATCTAATGAGTTTTTCCCTCCAATAGTATAAAGGGTAGGATTTGAATATTCTTTTGCTAGAGCCGCAACTATAAAACTATCTACGCCACCTGAAAAGGAGATGGCTGTCTCTTTATTATTTTCAATAGATTCAGAAACGGATTTAGCCAAAGATTCAAATAATATTGATTCGGAGTACATTAAATCACCTCGTAATTTAGATTCTCTCCTTCTCTTGAGTAGAAAAAGTAATCTTCTAGTTCAAAGGGATATCTAACAATTATATGTACTTTACCGTAACGAGAGAAGAATATAAGATCGCTTTCAGAGGGGTGACCGTTTCTCCCAGGATGAGAATGTACCGAACCAATAATTGTGGGATCAATTGGTAGACTAAAATTAGATATTGTAGAAGAGTTTCTACCAAATATACTAAAAGGAGAAAGGACAATTTCAGAAATTATATCTTTGTCCTCCCGCAGGAAAGCAGCAAATTCGTTAGGATAGGTGTTCTTTGCAACGTTCGATATGAAATCTAATAGCTCTTTTTCTATCCTAATCAATTTTTCTTCCTTATTACTTCTTATCCTGTTCTTCAACTTTCTCAATCTTTATCTTGAATGGAAGTATTGGTGATTTAATTTCTTTACCTTCTTTTAGAATTTGCTCAAGTTTCATGAAATCGTTTAATTGTTTTTCAAACTGTTCCATCTTGCGCTCTACTAATTTTGATGGTGAAACGGCTTTATATTTATCTTTTTCACCTTCTAGCTTTTCTATGACTTTCATCTGTTCCATTGAGGCCAACGATTCTTTGCATGTGCTTGGGTATATTGAAGTACGTTCTGCAATATTATCTGAGTTTGCTTCTCCGGCATTTAATAGATAAAGATATATTTTGACTTTAGATTCTGTATCAAGAAAGAATTTTAGCATTTCCAATAATCCTTTATCGATATCACTTTTTTCAGGTACATTAAACTTCATTTCTTTAACATATTCTTTCATTTTTTCACCTTTATCCATTTTACCACCCTTAGATTTATATTTATTTAGATTTTATAACTTCTACTTTCCCTTTTTTCATGAATACTGCTTCACATTTGCATGTAAATATTCCATTTTCAAATATCCCTGGAATATCATTAAGTTCATTCTCCATCAATTTAGGGTCAGTAACTGAAGTATAAAGATCAATAATAAAATTACCATTGTCTGTTATTACTGGGCCATCTTTTCTATCATCTATTCTAAGTACAGGTCTTCCTAGATGTAATATAGAAGTGTAGACTTTTTTGTATGCCATAGGGAAAACTTCTATAGTGACTGGAAAAGATTTTCCAAGTGTTTCAACTAGTTTTCTTTCTTCACAAACGACGACAAATCTTTTGGCATTATAATCAATAATTTTTTCTTGTAAAAGAGCTCCACCCCGTCCTTTCAAAAGATGTAACTTAGGATTAACTTCATCTGCACCATCAATAGCAATATCGATATCATGTTCATCTAGGCTAGTAATAGGTATCTTTGATTCGATCGATAATAATTTGGCTTGGAATGATGTGGGTATTCCATAAACTTTGATTCCTTCATTCTGTATTCTTCTTCCTAATTCTTTTATTGTAAAAGCTGTGGTACTACCTGTTCCAAGCCCAACTATCTGGCCATCTTTAATTAATGATGCAGCATATACACCAATTGATTCTTTATCGTCCACTATATCTCAACCTTTACCTTTTTCTGTTTCTAACTGAATTTTCGTAATCTTCCATTGCTTTTTCTAATCTTTTCATGTCGTCAATTAAATCTTTTGTGCTATCAACTTTTCCATAGGGGCGGTATCTGTTAACAGGCTCTTCTCTCTTTATTGGTATTTCTCTTCTAACAGGGGCAGTTGGTATCGAGCTTTGTTTAACTGTCCTATCAGGTTGTAATGGCTTTTCATCATACTCTTCTTTTTTGACAGTAACTTTATCTTTCTTTCCAATGGGTACCCTCCAGTGTGGGAAGTAATCTACTATAAGATCTATACCTGTTAATAGAGTTATAAATATTAGAAAAACACCGAGATTTTTATTACCCCATTCGGACATTCTCTCTAGAATAGTTGGTTCAGGTTGGCCTCTCAATGCTTCTATGAATACACTAGTCGGAGGCTCAGAGTAGTACACTATAAAAGATTTAACTCTCTCTGTTGTTTCAGGGGTAACATTAGTAATTGTATATTCATCAGGAACTTTGATTCCATTTATTCCAGCCTGCCCATAAGGATATGAAAATGAAATGTTAATATTATTTTCTTCAATTAATATTGAAGGGTCATTTGTAGCTTTATCGAAAACTAGCCAAAATTCGCCATAAAATGAATCAACAGTGGCACCAATAGGTATTTGATAGTAATAGTCACCCACTCGCCTATAGGTAGTAGATAATATTGATACTTTTCTATTTACATCACCATCTCTTAAAAAGTAAGATTCATCAGGATTCATATACATAGGATTTATCGAACTTACAATCTCTTTCGCCTCAGTTGGCTCGATGAAAAATCTTTTAGACCTATCTGGATCATTTACGAGTGAAATTTCCATTTTGTCTATCCCTGAATTTCGTGGGATGTATACGTTCATTTTTAATTTAATCTTATCTTGTTCAATTACAAAACGAATATCTGAGAGTCTTAGATTCTCATCAGGTCTAATCGTCCCCTCTGTTCCCAAAAATTTCATCTGAAATCTATAATGTTGTGCACCTGTATCAGTCTGGGCTGAAACATACGCAACAAATAAAGCTAAAGTAAAAAAAATAAGAGTTAATGAAATAGCCATTCTTAGCTTTCTATCCATAATCAGCATTTTAATAATGAATATTTAAATCTTTCTAGAAATATTAAATTATCGTCTATAATCCATATCAATCTCTTTAAATAACGATGAAAATTAATTATTAATTATCAGTTTTTGCAAATATTTATATATAATTTTTTTTAAAAATATACTATTAATAGGCGATATTATGAGCAAAAGTATAATTGCAGTATTAGGCATACTTGTTCTCCTTTTAGGGGCGATTTCTTATCTAGTTTATATGGAAAACAAGGACTTGAAAGAAGACATTGAAATGCTGAATATTGAAAAAACAACGATTACTGGAGAAAGAGATAATCTAAAATCTGATATCCAAACAATGATCCCTGTTAATGAGAAAAATGCATTGAAGTTAGTTAATGCATACATATGGGACAATGGGCAGAAAATAGCTGGCACACGATCATTTTCATTTCATCCATACAGCCCGACATATAAAATTAAAGACAATGGAACTTTATACGAAATCGAAGTTTTAAGAGGCATTGGAAAAATTGAATCCGATACACTAACTGTAAGTTACCATGCATTAATGTTTGAGGTCAACAAAAATACAGGTGAAGTTATTTTCAAAGGAATTGGTGAGGCGACTTTTCCAGACACAATATACACAAGAACTTCTTAACGATGGCCTTGAAATAATATGTTAAGGCAATCAATACAATATTTTTTCTTTTTTTCATCTATATCGTATGTATCCTTTGAAATATTCATAGCACATCCAGGATTTTTGCAGTGGTCAAGACCAAGGGTATGTCCAAGTTCATGCATTGCTTCTTTCAATGCTCTCTCTTTTATTAGGAAACTACTCTTAAAATGATTCTCTAAGGGGGCAGTTGATATAATCGCTACATTTTCTCCGACGTCAGCTTCCCCAAATAACGTTCCAGTAAATCCTTGTTTGAATATTTCAACATCAACAATAACTAAGACCTTTATCAGTGCATTTGCACTACCCAATTTTTTAATTGAATCTTCTCTCTTTTTCTGCCCATAAGAAAATAAACTATGCGTATTATATTTACCTATATGGGGCGTATACGCATTACTTGGGATATGATCAACTTCAACCATACCTGAGTTAGAAAAAATGCAAGTTGCTTTAATGCCGTTATCCCACATTGAATTTTGTAGCTCTTTCTGAAAATCTAGTAAAAATCTTCTATCAAAGTCGCCAGCAGCAGCTATTCTGATATACACTTTGCTATAGGTCATTATTGTCCAATCAAACAGGTCGCTTAAAAGTTTTACGATATTTATTCTTTTTATCCTAAACCATAAAAACTAATCCGGCTTAGATATCTCATGAACAAATTTATTGTATTTGAAGGAATCGATGCATCTGGAAAAGAAACTCAAGCAAAATTACTTTCATCATTCTTAAAGAAAAAAGGTTTTGAGGTGCTTTTGACGCATGAGCCAATATATGAAGAGCCGATTGGGAAAATAATAAAAGATAATCTTGAAAAAAAAATTTCATTGTCCTCTGAAACTATAGCTATGCTTTACGCTGCAGATAGGCATGAGCATTATCTAAATGTAGAGAAGGCCCTTTCCGAGGGAAAAGTTGTAATCTCAGATAGATACAAATATTCAAACATGGCATATCAAGGTGCAAATGGTGTAGACTCAAGATGGATTGAAGAAATAGAAAAATACTCTAAAGACCCAGATATCATATTCTATATCCGAGTAAAACCAGAATCTGCAATGAAAAGAAGGAAAGAAAAAGATCTCTATGAAGAAAATTATGAATTTCAAAAGAAGGTTTTTGGAATATATGAGAATCTATCAAAAAAATATAACTTCATAACTATTGATGGCGAAAGATCGATTGAAGAAATTCATAAAGAAGTAATAAAAAATTTTTCTGAAGATTAATTTTAAATCATCATTTTTTTATCTGAGGGTAACTCTTATAAGTGGTGTTACGAAATATATATTAGTGTTATGGTGAGAAGATGAAAGTAAGAACAATTGACTTCGACAATATGTCTTCAGAAGAACTATGTAAAAGACTTTCAGAATTTCATGGACACTTAGGTCCTTATCTTGTTCTGGGCGCTAAGATGGGTCTTTATGCAAAAAAGACTTTAAGTAGCTCTCCTTTTGAAATTGCTGCTGAAATTACAATGCCATTAAAACCACCAATATCATGCACTATAGATGGGATACAGTTTACTTCAGGAGCTACTACTGGAAAAGCAAACCTCAAAGTTTTAGATGGACTACCTATTCGAGCAATTTTTTATAAAGGCAATGAAGGTGTAGTCTTAATCCCTAAAGAAGGAATAATCGATAAGATAAGGCATCAAGTTGACCATGAGGATCTTGAAGAGCTTGCCGAGCAGATCATGAAAAAAGACTATACCGATATTTTTGAGGTTGAGAAATGGATAAAGCAATAGAGCTCCATGCAGTTGATACAATTTATGAAGGAGAAAAAATTCCTTCTCTGAAAAATATTAATTTACACGTTAACAAAGGTGAATTTATAGCGATAATAGGGCCAAATGGCGCAGGTAAAACTACCCTACTTGAAACTATTAATGGTCTTCTCGAATCAAAGAAAGGTAAAGTCATAGTTTTAGGAAAAGAATTAAATGGCGATGGGAACGGTATAAGAAAGTTAGTTGGTTATGTACCTCAAGATTATTCTATAGACGAGCTCACCCCTTTTTTAGTATCGGATGTTGTTTTAATGGGTAGATTTGGAAAGATTGGTCTATTGAAACCAATCACAAAAAATGATAAAGAAATAGCCAAGAATATGATAGATTACTTGGGCATATCTGACCTATCACATAGGCCTATAGGGAAACTCTCTGGAGGTCAGGCCCAGAAAGTAATGATAGCAAGGGCGCTTGCAAAGGAGCCAGAGATATTGTTAATGGATGAGCCTTTTTCTAATCTAGATTTTGAGGCTAGAAAAGATGTATCAGAAAAACTTTCCCATTTTCACAAAAGTAAACAAATGACATTTGTTATTGTGATTCATGATATAGCCTCAATACCTAAGGTGTGCAACCGAATAATTGTAATGGATGCAGGCAAGATAATAGCAGACGGTAAAAAAGAGGATATCTTAAAACCAGAACTTCTTGAAATGGGTTACAAGGGAATAGTATGTTAGAGCTAGTTTTCACAAAAATACTTCTTTTCGCGATTATCGGTGCTGTTTTAACAGGGTTTACTTGTTCTCTAATGGGAACTTTTGTCGTAAGAATGAATCTATCTTCTTTAGGATTTGCTATGTCTCACGCAGCATTTGCTGGTGCTGCTCTCGGGATATTTTTAAGAAAAGACCCGTTGATATTTGCATTATTATTTTCTATATTTGTTTCGCTTGCTCTAGGGCCCTTGGCAGATAAAGCAAAGTTAAAGACAGATGTTATCATTGGCGTAATATTCTCATTATCAATGGCCATAGGCTTGTTATTCCTAAATATGTCCCCCGATACGGCCATGTCAAGTACCGCACTTAGAATATTATGGGGGAGTGTCCTTGGAATGACAACAGCAGACATTATGTACCTCCTAATTATCTCAGTAATTACAATAATTTTTGTGATGTTATTCTTTAAGGAGATTAATTCGATTCTATTTGATAGAAAACTTGCAAGGGCTTCAGGAATTAATGATAAACCCTTTTATTACCTGATTCTTTTTTTGACAAGTGTCACAGTTGCATTTTCCTTAAAACTCGTCGGTGGGCTTTTGGTGTTTGCCCTAATGATAAACCCCACTTCATCAGTTTATCAGTTTACTTATGACATGAAGAAAATAATATTGCTCTCGCCAATCGTTGGTGTAATATCATGTCTCTTAGGTATTTTGATGTCCTTTAGCTTTGATTTGCCAACAGGTTCAGCTATAGCTATAGTATGCTCTGCCATATTTGGTGTTTCTGTTCTTGTATCTCCAAAAAGGAGAAAGGGATAACAAGAGCAAATTATTTATATGAGATAAACTATATATCAATCATGGTAGTTATACTCTCTATTATCAATGAAGGAGAAATTTTCATTATAAAAGAGCTTGATCCTAGAATCATAGGATACCTTGAAAGAAATGTTGAAGGGCTCATGATAAAAACTGAGAATCTTCAAGGAGTTTCAGGAATTAAATATCTAACTTTTCCAAAGGGCTATAAACTCGATGTCGAAAAAAATAGTATCGAGATTGATTTTCCATCTGCTAAAACCCCAAAAGGTCCTATAAAAATATTTTATTAAGTAACTATTTTGGTCTAAATAGATCTTTTTCCTTTTCTCTTAAAAGCTCTTTAGAAGAGCCTTTCCCTTTTAGATACCTTGCACCTCTAATTATTACAACTGGTATCCCCTCATCAGCTTGGCCCATAAGAAGTGAGGCAGCGG
>Ga0209201_1001026_pt1 | contig 34623 bp, 37 predicted proteins | sample AD_UKC055_MetaG_FD_184411 | JGI IMG/M metagenome (GOLD analysis project Ga0209201, IMG submission 184411) | Active sludge microbial communities of municipal wastewater-treating anaerobic digesters from USA - AD_UKC055_MetaG (SPAdes) (version 2) | ecosystem: Engineered > Bioreactor > Anaerobic >... | reverse complement strand
TTAATGATTGCCGAGATGTCACTCTCGAAGGACTGACGCTTGGACATGAAAAGGATACCGAACATTGTCACGGCGGAGTTGTTTGGTTTGAGAACACAACCGGGATAAAAATAACCAAATGCGACATCTACGGATGCGGACTTACCGGCATCGAATTTGATAGGGTAAAAGGCGTGTCGGTGGCTGATTCAATCATTCGTGACTGTACTATATGCGCGCTGTCGCTGGAGGAGTGTATTGATGTGCGTTTTGATCGATGCACATTCAGCGGTACCGAGGGGCGCACCCTGTTTTACATCCGCAGAGTCCGGGATGTGGTGATTGCCGACAGTGCGGTGAAGAATAACCGTTCGACGCATCTGATATTCGGTGCAAATTTAATGACAGATAGAGTCAGTGTGATCCGGAGTCGTTTCGAGAACAATGCCGCATTACGGCTTTCCGACTCGAACTCGCGGATTCGGTTTACCGAATCGGTATTTACCGGAAACAGTTTCGATAAAAAATAAAAAAAAATCACAGACTCACGGAAGGATTTTTATGAAAAGGATGTTCGCAATTACTGTTATCATTTTGTTGCCTGTGTCATTTGCTTTCGGGGCGCAAAAACCGGTACTGACCGCGAGTAATAAACTTCTTGTCGAAATCATACGCAAAGCGAAAGAGGATGAAGTGTCAGCGAAGATTGATGAAGCGCTCATCCTCGGAGCCGATATTAACAGACGTGATGCGTTCGGAAATACTGTGCTCATGACAGTTCTGTATGACCGTTGGACGGAAAAGACGTCATGTTATCTCATTTCGAAGGGAGCTGATCTCTCTGTGGTCAATATGTCCGGAGAGACTGCGGCGCATATTGCGGCAAGAAAACAGCAATACCGAGCTCTTTATCTTATTGCGAAAAGAAAAGGACCACTCAATACGGCAAATATTTATGGAGAGAAGCCCGTTGACCGGTTTTTGAAAAATGGAGACGGCGCGACATTATATCACTGGAAAGCGGTAACGGGAAATGCCCGATCGTTCGGAAAGGATCGAAGATATGAATCGGCGCGCGATGAGCAGCAGAAAACACCGGCGGATTACGCGGCTATGGCCGGAAATTTCGAGACTTATTCTGTGTTAATGGGAAAAAGTTTTGATATGAAGCGCGATGTTGGCCGAATACGTTCGCATATCAGTGCATTCATAAAATTTAAGGATTTTCACGCGCTTTCATACATATTCCGTCAGTGCGGAAACGATTTTTGGTACGAGAAGGTTCGTCTGCTCGATGAAGCTGTAAGAAAAGATGATGTTGAGACGGCAGAATTTCTTTTTCGTGAAGGTACTCCTCTCAATACGCCGTATTCTGCGAATCGGCCGCTTATATATAACGCGCGCAGTATTGCGATGGCAAAACTGCTGTTGTCGCATGGTGCGGTTTTAAATACGGATAGTTCATCCCAATCATCTCTTACTTCTGCGATTGAAAAACAGAATATTTCTCTTTTGCAGTTCTATCTTGAAAATGGTGCGAGTCTTTTCACTGCAGGGAAGCCTTTTTTAATTACTGCGGCGGAACGCGGCAATGAAGCGATCCTCGCGTTACTTGCCGAGAAGGGCGCCCCCACGGGTAATTATCGTGAGTATACATGGTTTGGTAATTCCTGTATGCAGTCTCCGTTACGCGCTGCCGCGAAGAATATGAATCCTGAGATAATCAGATTTTTGTGGGACAGGGAAATTGATAGGGGTTCAGCCGGACCTGCATTGGCTGATGCTATCAAAGAGGGGAATGTCGATGCGTATAGATTTCTCAAAAGTAAAGGTTCAAAGTATAACGCGTCGGATGATCCCGAGGGAAATACTCTTCTTCATTACGCGGCGTCTTCAAATAATAAAGATTCTGAACAGATGATTCGTCTGCTCCTTTCGGATGGAGCAGTTGTGAACGCACGGAATTCCGCCGGACAGACACCGCTTCATTATGCTGCTCACTACGGACGAGCGGCGCATGTGGAGTTGCTGGTGAAAACCGGAGCGGATATAAATATTCAGGATTACCGGGGTGATACCCCGCTTCATGCAGCTGTTCGGGGAAGGAATAGTTGGTCAGGAGTTGCCGAAAAACTTATAATGCTCGGCGCGAAATGTGACATGATAAATCTCGACGGGATAATGCCGTATCACATTGCTCTTGATTCAGGGAATGTAAAGATAGTAGAGATGATCGCAAAATTCGGAAGCGGACAGTGGAATGATGCGGTTAAAAGCCATATGATGATAAAACAAATTGTTATTGAGGAGAATTATGATCAGATTGGGGAAGTCATAGATAAAATTGATGATTCTGATATGCGGAATATAAACGGTGATACACTGCTTTCTGTGAGCTGCAGTAGTGATTATGTCACAGTAGATATGGTGAGAAAACTTCATTCGAAAGGCAGCGATCTTCAATCGTCCAATCCATGGGGTTTTTCCGTACTACACAATGCTTTTTCCGGAGGAGATATCCGCAAGATAGCTTTTGTCGTGTCGCAGGTTTACGGTGTCGATATTACAGAAGGCCGTGAAGCCGAAACGATCGCCGGTCTCGTGAAAGTGGGAAAAGTCAAACTGAAAGATTTATGGCCGCAAAATATTGAGAGACGTTGGGACTTGCGTGAAGGATCGCTGTTTTCTGACGCGATGCTGTTCGGAAATACGGAATATGTGAGGCTTCTTCTCCTTCTCGGTGCGAATCCGAACCGGAAAGACAAGGATGGTGTCACGCCGTTTATGGCATCAATCCTTAACCGGTATGGCAAGGAAACCATTACTCAAAAGAAAATCAATTTGCTTTCGTGCGCTATCGACAACGGAGCTGACGTTAATTCGCGAAATAACGGCGGTGTAACTGCGCTGATGTATGCCTGTGTCGCGGGAAATCTCTCGGCTGTGCGCCTTCTTCTTGATCGGGGTGCGCGCGTCAATGATCGGGACAACGACGGATGGAGCGCGCTCATGCATGCATGTGAAAACGGCAAGGATGATATTATGCATGAACTTGTAAAGCACGGCGCGGATGTTTTGACGAGAGGCAATGACGGACTTAATGCGGTAACTTTATGCGCAATACGGGGAAACAGTCAAGGAATCTCTTTTCTCATATCACGCGGAGCAAAAAAACCTGATGCGGGAATGGTATCAAGGTATCGGTTTATCAGAATGATCAGGCTTCATGATGAAGACGGCGCGTTGAAAATCGCAGGAAAGATATCGCCGGTTGACTTTACTGATAAATACGGGATGACGCCGCTTATGTGGGCGATTATGGAACAGCAGTCAGAGGTGATTCGGCTTTTGCTGAAAAGAGGCGCTTCAGTGAACAAAAAATGTTCAATCGGTACCACACCGCTCATGTTTGCAGTCAGAAGGTGTAATGCCGCCCTCGTGAAGCAGCTGATAGAATTGGGTGCCGATGTCAACGCGTCAAGGGCAGACGGGGGAACGGCTCTTGGTGATGCTCTAAAGGTTTATGGCGGAGATGATATCATCGGTATACTTTGTGCCGCCGGATCTGATCGGAATGCGAGATATGCCGACGGTATGCCGATTTTTTTCAACTGCATGCGCGGAGACGGCAGTAACATTGCATCCATGAAGTCTCTTGGTTTTGATATCAATATTCGGGACAGTCAGGGCCGAACCTCTCTCATGCTTGCAACGTTCAGACAGAATGATGAGTTGGCGGGAAACCTGACAGTAGGCGGAGTTGACTTGAATCTTAAAGATTTTAAAGGGCGTACCGCTCTGGATTACGCGGCGGCCGGCGGTGAACCGAAATGTGTGAAGATACTGCATGAAGCTGGATGTACTCCGACGGCGAAGTCATGCGCGGCAATGGGTGATTATTATCGCAATGATCGTCTGTATGAAGTTTCAATAAAATGGTACAAGCAGGCATTGTCCCTTGAGCCGGATGTTAATGTGTATAACGGTTACGGTATCGCACTCATGCGAACGGGAAAACTTGATGATGCGGAGAAAGCATTTCTGAAAGCGGTTTCGATTAACCCGGATGATTCTATGCCGTATTACAATCTCTGTTGTCTTTTTGCGAAGAAAGGGAATCTTGATGCGGCGTTTCTTTGGCTTGACCGGGCTATTGATAAGGGAATGCGTGACCGAGCTTTCATGAAACAGGATTTCGATATGGTACCGCTTCGCGATGATTCCCGGTATAAAGCGATAATGTCGGCGAAAAGACTGCCTGCGCGAAAATAGATTTTAATGGTAATGTATCTGAATAATTTTTATCCATATTGTCGGTGAATGATCAGTCAGACAAAGTAATTGTTATAGCGAAGGAGTGTTTATGAAAAATGTTGTTTTACTGTTGTTGTTGATTGTTGTATGTTTTGCGGATAGATACAAAACCCGTAAAGAGAATGAGGCTATTATTTTGTCATCTCAGAAGTATATTACTTTGATAGACGATTACTATAAGAAAAATAATAAAATGCCTGTTGCAAACTTTGATATTGATCCAAATGTGCCTTTTTTGACGAATACGGATGAAAAAGTAAGTAAGTGTAAGTTTTATAGTGCAAAAAATTGTTATGCTCTAGTATTTCGAAAAAATATTCCTTTCTATGTGATAGATTACTCTCAATATTATGTATATTCAAGTATAACTAAAAAGTGGAAAATATTTGAAGAAATGGATATAGATGAATACTTTAGGTATAATGGATGTATATAAAGTGAAAAAAAATTTTATTTTAGTAATTTTCAATAGTGTCATATTTATTATTAATTTATTTTTGCCGATTTATCTTTTATTGAATTACATGGAAACAGATTCTAGGATTATTTTGTTTTTTAGCGGCATAGCATTGGGTTTCAGTATTGAATATGCCGGCAAAAGAATAAAACAATTTTATTACTTTTGGAAGTTGAAATGAGATTATAAGAATATAGATTGTTTAAATTGCGAAGTGGAGACTAAATGAATGAAAAAATATATGTATCTAGCATTGATGCAGATTATTATAATGCCGGTGATGTTTCCCCTTAATAGTGATGATTCATATTTTAATTATGCTGATTCTGTGTGGTCGAAAAATAATGATATAGTAAATGATGCTTTGAAAAAATCGATGCTATTCAAAATTAAAAAAGAAATAATCATCTATAATTATAATGATGTTAGTGATGATTGTTTAATGAAAGTTTCAAAAGTTGATAATTTAAAACATCTGACACCAGGTATTTATGTTATTAAAGATAAGGATATTGAAAATATATTTGAGATAATAAACGTTTCTGGAAAAATTCAAATTGGTGTATGGTTTAATAACAATGCTGATGAAACAACCGGATATTGTGTTTATTGGAATACTGGATTAAGTTATCCTTATGTGGGATGTAAAATTGTAAGAAGCAAAAATATCAGTATCATACAATATTATTCGACTGACAATGAAAACCTGATGGATAGATATGTAGTATGCGAAAAAAATAATGAAACTGATGATTATACTTTGTTTAAATTGAATGAAATAACCGGAAATTTTGAAAAGATCTTGGAAATATCTGTTTTTAGAAAAAGATTATATAAAAGCATTGTTTTTTATAAAAAATATTACGATTATTCAGAATGGCCTTATGAAAGGATGTGTATAAGTTTTGATGAGAATGTATCATTAAATGTCGATAAAATATTTAAAGAAAAGAAGCCTTTGAAGATCAAGCTGTTAGATATTAATAGAAATCATGATACAGGCAAGATAAATGCGGCAGGTTATGAAATTGATGGAAAGTGATAGTATTTACCTTCCACATCTCTTTTTCTATCCGCGAAGCGGAGATGTGATGAATGGCAGGATTGTCGACTGAAATCAAAAATTTCCATCGCGCGCAAGCGCGAGAAAATGATGAGTATAAAAATAAGAGCTGAGTTTATTGAAACTTGAAACTTGAGACTTGAAGAAGAAAGAATTGCGTGGCCTCTCCCAAAATGTATTTGGAAATTGACAAAGCCGATGGAAAATTAAAAACGGGAGATGGCTTTCTATCAATAAATATGTTGAACATTAGAAATATTTTAATGATAGATAAAAAATCTTAAGTGCGAAAGCACTTCGAATAAAGATGAATGAGAGAAAAATCATTTAAAAAGTCCGACGAAGTCGGACTCATCTCGGGCGACCGCAGCATCCGGCAAAGCCGGTGCGAGGAATTCGCCCGACAAGCACCGCGCAGCGGCGCCCTTTTCTTTCGTCCATTTCTTTTGGGCGACGCAAAAGAAATGGACAAACTGGATTTTAAAGGTGCGGAGCACCTTTTGTGTATTGCATGACACCATGCAGCTACCGGGTAAAGGGCGTGGAACGCCATTTTTAATTTTTCTCTTTGATAACATCAAAGAGAATCGCGGCAGCGTCTCCGACTACCTTTCTGCAAATTATCTGATGATGCTTTCTTTTTTCAACATCATCGGTGCTTTTGACGTATTTCTTAAGAATTTCCGCGCACTGGGTTGTTCCGTAAATTTCATCAGCCTTCTTGTCGAGCTCGCGTACTTTGGCGTAAGCTGATAGTTTTGTTTCCATATCGAGCGGTTCAGTGTTTCCGAATTCAAGACCGAGAACCATGAATGCACCGGTGAGCGCGCCGCATTTTTGTCTGAGGCGTCCCATTCCGCCTCCGAAGGTCGATGAGATCTTTTTCGCAGTTTCTTCGTCGAGTCCGTAGTCGGATGAAAAAGCTAGAAGTACGGACTGTGAGCAGGCGTATCCTGAATCAAAATAATCAAGAGCTTTTTTGATATAGGTTTCTTTTTTTGTTTCGGTTAAATCTATTGTTTGCATTGTTATCTCAATTTTCAGAAAGTTTTAGATTGTTCGTAACAATAAGCATTTAAAACATATGTATTTAAAGGTCATTATTGAAATCATTGACAGTCAAACGTCGCGCTTAACGCGACCCAACTCGGGCGACCGCAGCATCCGGCAAAGCCGGTGCGAGGAATTCGCCCGACAAAAGCCAGGAGTGGGATCTCACTGTCCAACGCGTATCGGCATCCTGCCCGCGTCGGATTCGCGCCATCGTGGCGCACAGGATGAGAAGCGGCCTTGTGCTCACGATGAGCACGAGCGAGACGATGACAGGATGTCATAATCGCCGAGGATGAGCTCATCGTCCTTTTGAATATTATCGCATGATCCATGCGATAATATTCAAAAGGTGCAGTGCACCTTTTGCCGATCAATGATCGCAGGCATTAACGCCAGTTACGAGTTTTCCGTCTAAAAAGCTCTTTACAAGATTTTCAGGCGTATCGCATGGCGCGCCGTAAATGACCTTGATGTTTCTTTCGGCGAAAAGAGACTGTGCACGACCGCCCATTCCTCCGGCGATAATAAGATTGATTCCGCGCTCTCCCAGAAATTTCGGAAGAAGTCCAGGCTCATGCGGAGGCGCTTCAAGCTCGCTTGTCTGTGAAATTGTTTTTGAAGTTTCGTCGGCATCAATGATTACGAATTTTTCGCAGTGGCCGAAATGAGTGTTAAGCATTCCGTCATGAACAGGTATCGCTATTTTAATCATTATCTTTCTCCTTATTATTTATTTATTTAATTCAGTCAGCACATCCGCGACGTGTGTGAATATTTTCGACGCGTGTGAATCGGCTCTGTTTACGTATGGAATACCGGCATCACCGCATTTTCCGAGTTCCGGTTCAATCGGAATTTTTCCGAGAAAATTAATTCCGTAATCTTTCGCTATTTTTTCTCCGCCGTCTTTTCCGAATATGTCATAGACTTCTCCGCATTTAGGGCAGGCGAATCCGCTCATGTTTTCGATAATTCCAGCGACAGGAAGATTAAGCATCTTGCAGAAATTAACCGAACGGCGGACGTCAGCAGCTGATACTTCCTGAGGAGTAGTGACAAGTACAGCTCCGTCGGGATTGTCAAGCAGCTGAATAGCGGAAAGAGGTTCGTCGCCTGTTCCCGGAGGGCAGTCAACTATCAGATAGTCGAGTTCTCCCCATTCTACATCTTTTATAAACTGTTTAATAGCTCCGGCTTTCATCGGTCCGCGCCACACTACAGGTGCGTCTTTTTCTCCGAGAAGAAATCCCACAGAAAGAACCTTCAGGTTCGGAATGCATCCGATCTCAGCAGGAATGATTCCTTTGTCGGTTGAAACGAGTTTCGCGCCTGTGAGTCCGAGCATAGTCGGAACGCTCGGCCCGTGAACGTCAACGTCAAGAAGACCTGTTTTAAATCCCTTCGCCGCGAGAGCGCAGGCGATATTAACGGAAACAGTACTTTTACCGACTCCGCCTTTGCCAGAAAGCACAACGAATTTTTTCTTAATGGTCTTGAGCCTTTCTTTCAGCATTAAATTGTCATCATCATTCTGCGACATATGTTCTCCCATATATTTTTAATAATATTTTCTATTTCACTGCATCCGGATTCAGTCACCGTAAGAGATCGTATCTGCGACTGCGTGAAAATTTTATTGTAAGGTATTCTGCCGGCAACCATGCCTCCGAGTTCAAGAGTTTTTTTCTCTATGCGCGAAGTAATTTCCTCATTTACGTCGAATCTGTTTACACATACTGAAAACGGAATGCGGAAATGCTTAATAAGTGAGGCGATTCTTTCGAGATCATGTTCGCCTGAGAGTGTCGGTTCAGTCACTATTAAAACTGCATCTGCTCCGGTTATGGAAGCGATTACGGGGCATCCTATACCCGGAGGGCCGTCTGTTATGATGAGATCTTTTTTTTCTTCAACGGCTTTTTCCTTCGCGTTTTTTCTGACAAGTGAAACGAGTTTGCCGGAATTTTCCGCGCCCGCGAAAAGTTTTGCATGTGATACTGTGCCGAACCTGCTTTTTGAAATATACCATTCACCGCATTTTCTGTCTTCAAATATAACCGCGCCTGCCGGGCAGAAATGCGCGCATACTCCGCATCCTTCACACGAAGTTTCTTCTATGCTGAAAACGCCTCCATTGTTTTTGACGGCATCGAAGCGGCAGAGTTCTGAGCATTTACCGCATGAAACGCATTTGGATTCATCAATTGAAGCGAGTTTTCCGCTTTCGAATAGTCCGCTTTTCACTATTTCCGGTGAAAGAACAAGGTGAAGATCCGCCGCGTCAACATCGCAGTCTGCAATGACCGCGTTTTCCGCGAGAGACGCGAATGCAGCGCTTAAGCTTGTTTTGCCTGTTCCGCCTTTTCCGCTTATTATAACGAGTTCCTTCATATCTTTTCTCCGGCGCGCTTCATTATTGTTTTTGAAGCAGAAATGAAATCCTGTTTGATTTCAGGCAGAGCATCATAAAGCGGAATTCCCTTCGAATAAGCGCGCGCTGCGTCGATGGACTCCCTGATTTTCATGATGACTTCAATATTTTCTTTTCGGCAGTAGTTTTCAACACGATCATCCCCTGAATCGGACCGGTTGATTACGACGCCGAAATTCATTTTCATTTTACGGAGAGTGTCTACTGCAAGAGTCATGTCGTGAAGACCGAACGGTGTCGGTTCTGTTACGAGAATAACGTAATCGGCATTGCTGACTGCCGTTACCATAGGGCACGAAGTTCCGGGAGGACAGTCGATTATAACAATTTCGCTTTCTGTGTTTTTCTTTATTTCGCGTATTAGTGGAGGCGACATCGCTTTTCCGATATCGAGAATTCCCTGAACAAGATGTATTTTCCCCGATGAATATTTTGTAATTACCCCGGTTTTGCTTTCAATTTCTGAAATACATTTTTCAGGACAAACGAGCGAGCATCCGCCGCAGCTGTGGCATAGATCGGGAAAAATCACGGCGCGCTCCTTAACTACGGCTATGCAGTTAAACTCGCAAATCGCCGCGCATTTTCCGCAGCCTGTGCAGCATGAAATATCGAGACTCGGAATTTTTACACTGAAATCAGTTTCTGATATTCTACTGCATTCAAGAAGAAGATTCGCGTTCGGTTCCTCGACGTCACAGTCAAGAAGTTTTACTTTAGAGTCTAACTCAGCAATAGCTTTTGCAAGCGAAACTGAAACGCTTGTTTTCCCTGTTCCTCCCTTGCCGGAGGCGACGGCTATAATCATATCCAGTGTCCCTCGACGTCGGCAGAATCGGCTTCTTTTAATATACCGTTTGTAAAATCAGCAATGATGTCCTTTACGCACTTTTCTTCGCTGTGATAAATCTTCACTCCGGATTCAGAAAGCAGTTTGTATGCCTTCGGGCCCGTATGTCCTGTTATTATTGCTTCAACTCCGGCGTTTATTACATTCTGTGCGCTCTGTATTCCTGCACCCTGTGCGGCATTGAGGTTCTGAGTATTGTCTATTAATTCATTTGTTTTTGATTCGGTGTCATAGACCATGAACTTTTTCGCTCTGCCGAAACGCATATCCATTTTATCTTCCAGATCCGAGCTGTTAACGCTAATTGCTATTTTCATATTAATTCCCTTCATTAAGAACGTGCTGTTCAAGAAGCACAGCCGCGTGTGAAACGCACTCCGCGCATTTTACTCTTCCTGCGAGTCTGATGTCCCTGCATCTGACATGACCGCCGGAAAATACCGAAAACTTTTCTTTTAAAGTTTCAGATTTTTCTCCGGATATAACGCATGCCGCATACAGCGCGCCGCATAAACCTTCAGGAGCGCGTCCGCTTCCGCATGAAGTGAAATCTTCTGAAGTGCTTTCACCTGTTTTAATTTCCCATGCAGAAGCTACCGACTGAGCGCAGTTTCCTTTTCTTGTTATAAAGAACTCTTTAGCTTTGTTGTTCACTTTCTCCGCATTCCCTTATCTTTTGTTTCAGTGCTGAAAGTTCTTTTTCAAGAAATTCTTCGCGCGATTTTAGATACCGAACATCATTCAATTCTTCAAAACTTTGCTTATTAAATGCCTGATAACCTGAGCCGAAACCGTTACCGCGGCCGTAAAATCCGCCTCTACCGCAACCTCTTCCGCGTCCACCGGCATTTCTTCCTCCGAAAAATGAAGCGGCTCTGTTTAAAAACCCCGGAACACTGCTTCCGCTGCAAAAACCGGCACCTCTTCCCGTCATTGGTCCTGCTCCTGCAGGTCCCCGTCCATCACCTCTTGGCATATATTACCTCCTATAATCTGTTTTTTCCGCACCTATGGCGCATTCTTCCGCATTGTCTTTTGCGCGTGCATCCCGGCATTGCGAATTTTTCGTAGATAGGCTTGTTTGAGCTGACACTTTTAATTATTTCATCAGCTTCGCCCGACAAATATGCGTAAACGGCGATACCTTTTTGCGAAAGTATTCTTTCGGCATCGCAGCTTACCGCACCGCAAATTAAAAGATCAATTCCGTTTTGAAGCAGAATGTCCGCCTTTGCTTCAGCTGATTGATCGGCGAATGAAATAAGCTGCTTTGAAAAATCAGCTTCCCTTGAGATTTCATAAATGCATACATTTGACGCCGAGTCAAAAAGCGGCGATATTCTTCCGTTCCATACCGTAATTGCAATCTTCATACTTGTTTAACAGCAATAACCGTGCCATGTAAAAAAGCCCCAAAACGAGGCGTTTTTGATAAGACTAGATTGCATAATTGCAATTGTTGTTGCGAAAAATTGCAATTATGCAATTGTATTTGAAAGTGAAAAATTCTTGATGGTTTTTCTGCAGTTAATAATAAGTAATAATGTACTTAATAATTTATCTTACAACTCTTGCCGCGATTTTGACTGGATGTTTTATTCTGGGAATTTATATTTACCTGAAAGACAAGAGATCCCGGACAAACCGGATATTTTTTTATAATTCCATATTTCTTAATATAATCATTATTTTTACTATTTTCATACAGATTGTCGAAGATAATTTGTCAGCAGTTTTTCTTCAGTCCGTTTATAATATATTTCTTCTTTTGTTTCTTTCGGGTTCATTATATTTTATCATTATATTCTCAAAACGTAAATTGAGCAAATATATCTTAATATTATATACTGCTGGTTTTATAATAATATCAGTTTTATTTTTAGTCAAAGGAGGTGACTATATACATATTGATCGAATAAGCGGTATAAATGTTTACGAGCTCAAAAATAACTTTTTCTGGTTCTGTATATATTCTCCATTTCTAATTATAACAGTTGTGACTATGTTTTATTTTTTGATATCATCCTTGCGAAAAGCTGTTTTAATCAAGGATAAAAATCAGATACGTATTATTCTTCTGTCAATACTGATTTCATTTTCCGGCGGGTTTGTGTTTCTAATGATATTCCCTGCTGCTGGAATTTATAAAGCTCCGCTTCTTACGCCGTATTTTTTCGGACTTTACATGACCGGAGTTTTTTATTCAATTATCAGATATAATTTTCTTGCTTTCGGTATCAATGATATTGCCCGCGAAATACTTGCTCAAATTCACGAGATTGTTGTTATTGCGGGATTTGATAAAAAGATAATAGATTTAAATGATTATTTCAGCCGGATAACAGAGATCAAAACAGAAGAATGTTTAAATAAAAATATTTTACAGTTCATTATTAATTCTGATGAAGTATATTCAGAAATGATGAAAATTTCCAGCGGTAATCAGGATTCGGTCAGATGTAAAATCATGTATAAAATTCCTGACAGAGTTTTAACAACGGATTCTGTAATAAGTATCGTTAAAGACCGTTTTCGTGATCCGGCAGCAATTCTGATTGTTTCAAGAGAAAATAAGGACGTGGATCAATTTTGTCAACAATTTGGAATTACACCAAGGGAATTATCTATTATTTCAATGTCAATATCAGGAAAGTCTAATTCGGAAATTTCAAACGTTCTTTGTATTGCCCGCCGTACTGTAGAAACTCATCTCACAAACATTTATAATAAACTGTCAGTGAATAACAAAATAGAATTAGCCAATATGGCTTCTGATTTCGGATTTAATTCAAAATAATTCTACAAGTACGTATTTGCCACGATGACAAAACCTCTTTTGTTCGTAATACTAAATTATTACAAACGAGGTGAATTCTTAATAAATCAAAAAAAATGAATTTCACTATTTGTATTTCAACATTCAGTAATAAGAATTTTGTGATATGAGTAATTAGTAATTCAATGGATAAAACGGATTTACAGGATGTATTAATTGCGCAGGTTCAAAATCATTTAAAATTTGAATGTTTAGTCGGTATAACTAAGGCGATAAGTATTTTTAAATTAAAAAGGAGAAAAACATGAAAAGAAAAGTTGTAAAATTATTAATGGCAGTAATCATGATCTGCACGTCCTCTGCAGCATTTGCCTGGCCTGACGGAGAGAAAAAGGGTCTTCTTCTGGGAGTAACTACCGGAATTGCAAATGAAAAATATGAAACAGATTATTCTAATGAAAGTGGTTTAGGTTTTATGGCAGGTGCGCTTGTTGGTTACGGATTCAATGATTCATTTCTTTTGGATTTTAAATACAGGTATTGGTACGCCGATATTGACAGTACAGTGTTTCATACGTGGTCATGGTGTGCTGACGGAATGTTTTTTCCGGTTAAGAATAATGGTTTTTTTCTGAATGCAGGATTAGGCCGTGCATTGACATTGCCGGATGTTTCGGGAGCCGAAGCACAAGGAGGAATGTTTTTTTATGCTGGTGCGGGCTATGAAATAACCAAATGGGTTTTTCTTTCAGTTGATTACGGTATAGGCTCTTATTCTAATAATATAGACGGTAAAACTATTACTTTCGGTATTAGTTTTATAGGGTATTGAACATCTTTTAAATGTAATCGGAACTTAATATATGAATAAAAGTTTAAGTTTCGATTACATTGAGATAAGAATTATTCTTTTTTCAATAATCCGTATTTTTTCATTTTGCGGTAAAGTGTTGCTTTATCTATTCCAAGTTTTGATGCAGTTTTAGTTCTGCTGTAATTATTCTGTTTGAGGGCAAAGATAACTGCTTCCGCTTCTGCTGAATCCTTCTTCGATCGGAAATCAAATGAGGTTGTAGTATCCGCCGATAAAATTTCGGATGGAATATGTTCTGTTCCGATTATTTTTTTTGTGCAGAGAACAAATGCGCGTTCGATAACGTTTTCAAGTTCTCGGATGTTTCCTTTCCAGTGGTGTGAGAAGAAAACTCTGAACACTTCAGATGAAATTCCTGAAATATTTTTACCCTGTAGCGCGTTGAATTTTTCTATAAAGCGTGCTGTTAATCCCGGTATATCCTCTTTTCTTTCGCGAAGAGGAGGAAGTTCAACTTTTATGACATTTATCCTGTAATAAAGGTCTTTGCGGAATTTTCCTGAATCAATCATTTCTTCAAGATTTCTGTTTGTCGCGGCGATTACTCTGACATCGGTTTTGACGCTTTTAACTGATCCAAGCGGTTCATATTCACGTTCCTGTAAAACACGTAATAGTTTAACCTGCATTGCCTGACTGATTTCTCCGATTTCATCGAGAAACAGAGTGCCGCCTTCTGCAATAGCGAATCGTCCCGGTTTGTCTTTGTCCGCACCGGTGAAGGCTCCCTTTTTGTATCCGAAAAGTTCACTTTCAAGCAGTTCGTCCGGGAGTGCTCCGCAGTTAACTGCGACAAAAGGTTTATCCTTTCTTGGTCCGGATGAATGAATTTTTCGCGCAAGAACTTCCTTTCCTGTTCCGGTTTCGCCTGATATCAATACAGTGCTGGAACTTTCGGCAAGTGCAGGTAAAATTCCGCAAATGTTTTTCATTGCTCCGCTTGAGCTTGAGAAAAATCCTTCACAAGAATCTCCGCGAAGTTCCCGTCTAAGCAGTTCGACCTCTCTAAGGTCTCTGAATGTTTCTGCTCCTCCTGTAATTTTTCCCGACTTACTCTTGAGAATAGCTGTTGATATGCTTACCGGAATCTTTTCTCCGTCAGGATTGACGATGAATCCGTGAACGTCAATCAGAGGTTTCCCGTTTTTGAGTGTTTTTGAGAGAGGGCATCCGTTTTCACACATATCCGATTTGAAAACCTCGGCGCAAAGTTTACCGAGTGCATCGGTTTTTTTTACCCCGGTGATCTTTTCCGCCGCCTTATTGAACGAAGTTATCTTCCAGTTGAAGTCAACTGTGAAAACGCCGTCAGAGATGCTGTCTAGAATATCTTCCGTCATAAGGAGACAATATCACAGTTATGGTTTCCGTGGCAATATGTTTTCAATGTAAAGGAATAACCTCGTTTGAGTTTTGAGACATAAAATATGATAACTATCAGTTATTCAAAAAGATGATAATTAATTCAGATATTTCGTATTGATAGTTAGAGGTTGAATCATGATAAAATTATCAATTTTAAAAACATCTGCATTAATAGATGAAAAATCACTTGTTTTTCTCAATGAGATTAAAAAGAGAATTGGTCGAAGGAATTTTTCGATAATGCTAAACTCAATATTTGTTGAAGTAGTAATAAAATATGCAAAACTTAACAAACCTGTCCTGAGGAAAACTGTCAAATATCAGGATAAAAAGAAATGTTTGAAGCTTTTTCATTATTCGATTGATCCAGATGTGTATGAAGCTTGTCTTGATGCGAGAAAAGTTAATAAAGTATCTGTATCTTTTTTATTGAATGAAGCAATTCGGGAGCTAATTTCTGCTTCATCAAAGAAAATGATAGTAAAATTTCAAGACTGTATTTCAAGCTTTATATCTTTCATAAAAAAACTTGATAACTATCATATTATTTGCAATATATGTATTAATTATCAAGGAGATAATGTAATTCAAACAATAAAAACACAAATTCACTTAACATAGACAAAAAAAAACAGAAATATTGCAATAAGATTTAAATGATTTTTTATCTCAAAAGGTTCTTGAAAAAAAAGACCATGTTTTTATCGTTGAACTTCAATTTTTTTTCCTAGTTTTTTTACAATTCCAGTCAGGAATTTTAGTTGTAAATAAATAAACGCGAATTAAACTTATCCATAGAACTCAACACTCTGGGTAAAAGGGGTCTTATATGTGCGCTGAACCTTCACCTGTATTTAACTTTGTTCTTGGTAATGTTAGCTTTGCCATTGAAAAACGTGACGCCGAGGTTATGCCCGGTCTGGATGCCGAGATTGTTACAATTGATTATGAAATATCGCGCACTGTTTCAGGTGCGGGGATATGTATCCGCTGAATTTTTTTGATTATTATTCAAAGACACCTAGGGTGTCTTTTTTTTTGCTATTACGGATTTTTTTAAAAAAATTTTTTATTATTTCATTTCCTTCTTTTTCCATTACTCCAAAAACAATTTCGGGGATATGATTGAATTTCTTGTTTCCTAAAATATCGAATACTGTACCGCATGCTCCGTATTTAATGTCTTTAGCAGAGATGATGACCCGTTTTATTCTTGAGTGAATAATTGCTCCTGCGCACATCGCACAAGGTTCTTTTGTGACGAATAATTCCGCATTGATAAGTCTTTCGTTACCGATGGCTCTTACTGCCGATTCTATTGCGTTAATCTCGGCGTGTCTTGTCGGGTTATTTTCTTCTCTATTTGAATTTTTACCATCTCCGATAATTTTACCGTCCAAAACTATTACTGCTCCGATCGGAATTTCGCCATTGTTTCCGGCTTCTTCAGCAAGCTTTAACGCCATACTCATAAAAAAATCATCATTAGTTGTCACTTGAAACCTTTTAGCGGCAGAATTTTATTCCTGATTTTTCCGCTTTCCATAAGATCAATGAATTCTTCAGAAATATTTTCTGATTCTTTAACAGACTTTTTCCAGTATTTTATTCGATCTGAATGATTTTCTCCAAATGTTTTGAAATCTGTTCGGTCAGGTATTTTGCCATACGGGAGACTCGTTATGAATTTTCCTGAAGGAGATACTATTACAACATTTTTAAAATTATCAGCATGGGGCTTTCTCCAGAAAATACTTTTATCAAGCCAGCCGGGTATTATTTTTTCAGAAAAATGAGGATAAAGACAGAATTCATCTTCAGCGCATTTAAAGTTTATATCGAAATGATAATCGGTCATTCCTCCGTCACGGTAAACTCCGTCAGGTAAACCATTGATTTTATAGATGCCCTTCATCGCAAGAGGTATTGATCCCGACGCCATTACAGCCTGCTTGAAGTTGCTTTCGGTTAATCCGTAATATGATGTTTCTATTTTATCTGTAAATGTATAAGGAAAGATTTCGGAATGAGTTTGAAATATTATACGTTTAAAGAAATATGATAAACTGTTTCTTGAAACGGCATTTGTTAAGTAAGCGGCGGCAAATGCAGCTATCAATAATTCTTTTTTTTCTGTGGAAATTACCGGTTTAGATTTTGCAGCAATTATGTTCAATTTTATAAATGGATGATTTAGTATATATTTAACGCTTTTATCGGGAATATATTCATTGAGCATTATTTCTGCTTCACGTGATATTTCTTCGGCAGAAGGGCGAAGGGAATACTTCTGACCAAGATATAATTCCTCGAGTTTTGTTATTGCAGCGACCGGGTCTTTCTGGCTCAGCGCGGAAAAACGCCATGCTCCGATTGATGAGCCTATCAAAGAAAGGGGCTTTTTTCTGTTTTTAAATATTGTTCCGAAAAGTGCTTTGTCAAGATTTGACAGAACAAACCATTTCGGACCTCCAGCGGCCCCGGCCATAGAAATTATGTTATTTGTTTTGAATGATCCGTCTTTTATTAATTGAAGAGCTTTTTCACCGGCTCGTATCGTTACAGCATTTTTCATATTTACCTGATTTTTATGATTTTAGATAAAAGAAATTTACAAATATTGATTCAATTTCCATTCTTGAATAATATAACTTCCGGCGGTGTGTAAATGAAAAAAATATTTTTTTTGATATTATTCATTATCCCTTCTTTCATAATTCCTGCTACTGCCGATTATCAGCAGAACATTGACTACTGCCGTGCCAAAATTATCAGCATAATAGACCAGACTAAAACTGAAAACGGTGCCGAATATACGGAAACGGTTTTTACTTTCAATGTGCTTTCCGGAAAATATGCGGGATCGCAGAAGACCCTTATTTTTAAGGGACAGACTGATGTGCCAAATTATATGAAATACCGCAAAGGTGACAATGTCTTTATCGGTGTAAATACGGTTTACACTACAGATGGAAAAGATGAGTATATTTCAATTTATGATATAGATAATTCCCGCGGATTGATTGTGCTTCTTGTTTTTGTTTTAATTCTTCTGCTTGTTGTCGGAAAAATCCGCGGATTCTTGTCGCTTGCGGGTTTGCTTATAACTGTACTGCTTATATTTTTCATTTATATTCCGCTTACTTTGAAAGGGTTTTCGCCTTTCGTCTCGACATTCCTTGTTTGTATTATTTCGATATTGATTACTATTCCGGTTATTACGGGTTTTTCATTGAAAACTATGAATGCCGTCGCCGGAGCTTTTTCCGGAATCATTTTTTCGATGATTCTATGTGCGGTAATCGGCGGGGCGATGCATCTTTCCGGTATTGTTACGGATGATCTTTTGACTGTATTTTATGTATCCAATGTAAATATTAATCTTGTAGAAATCGCTCTTTCCGGAATGATTCTTTCTTCTCTCGGGGCTGTAACTGATATCTCGGTATCCGTTTCATCCGCTATTAACGAATTTTTTGTAGTTCACCCGGGCGTTGATTTCAAAACTGCATTTAAATCCGCGATGGAAGTCGGCAGGGATAATCTCGGTTCCATGGTAAACACTCTTATTATGGCTTATGTAGGAAGTTCTGTGGCATTAGTTCTTATAATTTATATTAAATATGATTCAACAATGCCGTTTTCGATGATATTTTCGCATAACGAGATTTTAGTCGAAATTTTGAGGTCTTTCGCCGGATGTGCTGGTATGATTATTTCTGTTCCGGTTACCGCATATGTCGGAGTAAAACTGAATATGATGAAAAGAAAAAACGCATCATAAAAAACTTGATTAATATCGGCATTATTACCGATGTGAAATTCTATTTATGATTATTTTCTCATGGAGCGGTTAATGATAAAAAAAGAATCTCTTGAGCGCTGGACAATCGAAGATGCGGCAGATATCTATGGAATACGCAACTGGGGTGCCGGTTATTTCGATATCTCGTCTGACGGTAACGTTGTGTTTCTGCCGTGCAGAAAAGATGAAAAAAAGAGTATCAGTCTCACAGAGATTATTGAAGGAATAAAAGCGCGTGGTCTTGATATGCCGGTTCTGCTTAGAGTCGGAAATATCCTTGATTCGCAGATATCTCTTCTTCATGAGTCTTTTAGAAGTGCAATTTCAAAATTTTCGTACAAGGGTGAATACCGCGGAGTTTATCCGATTAAGGTTAATCAGCAGCAGCAGGTGCTTGAAGAAGTAACCAGATTCGGGCGCAAATATCATCACGGTCTAGAAGCAGGCAGTAAGGCTGAACTTATTGCTGCAATTTCACTTTTGCATGATCCGGATGCGTGTTTAATCTGCAATGGTTATAAGGATGAAGAGTTTATCGATCTGGCTTTATATGCGACTAAAATGGGATATAAGTGTTTCATCGTTCTTGAAATGCCGGGCGAGCTTGACATGCTTCTTGAGCGAAGCGAAAAACTCGGAATCGCGCCTCTTCTGGGCGTACGCGTTAAGCTTGCGAGCCGTGCAGGCGGGCATTGGACAGAAAGCGGCGGCGACAGAAGTATTTTCGGTCTTACAATTTCCGAGCTTGTCGATGTAATAGATAAGCTAAAGATGAAGAATATGCTCGACAGGCTGATGCTTCTTCATTATCACCTTGGTTCGCAGATACCTAATATCCGAGACATACGTTCTGCAGTTGTTGAAGCATGCCGTGTTTATTCGGGGATAGTTCAGGAAGGCGCCGCGATGGGATACCTTGATCTCGGCGGAGGCCTTGCTGTTGATTATGACGGATCGCAGACAAATTACGTAAACAGCAGAAACTATACTGTCGATGAATACTGTGCCGATATCATTGAAACGGTTATATCAACACTTGATGAAAATCAGATTCCTCATCCGACTATTGTTACTGAATCGGGCAGAGCGACAGTTGCCTACTATTCTGTTCTTTTGTTTAATGTTCTTGATGTCAGCCGCTTTGAAACAAGAGTTCTTCCCGAGTCTCTTCCTGAAGGGATTAATGAAAATGTCATAAATCTTCTTGATGCTTATAAATCCATCAATTTGAAAAATCTGCGAGAATGTTATAATGACGCTATTTTCTACCGTGATGAAATCCGTCAGCTTTTTAAGCATGGTGATGTTTCCCTGCGCGACAGAGCTCTTGCTGAAAATATTTTCTGGCATATCATGGTTGCGGTTTCAAAAAATACCCAAAACATGAAAACGATTCCTCACGATTTTGACGGACTCGATGCCGCGCTTGCCGATACTTATTACTGCAATTTCAGTGTGTTCCAGTCGCTTCCGGATTCATGGGCGATCGGTCATGTATTTCCTATCATGCCGATTCACAGACTGAACGAACAGCCGTCGAGAAAAGCAATAATTGCGGATATCACATGCGACTGCGACGGAAAAATAGACAAATTCATAGATGCGCACAATGTCAGAAATACTCTTCCTGTTCATAATCTTAAGGCCGATGATGAATATTATCTCGGAGCATTTTTGGTTGGCGCTTATCAGGAGACTTTGGGTGACCTTCATAACCTTCTCGGAGATACTAATGTAGTTACGATCCGTGTTGACGAAAACGGGGATTATTTTTTTGTAGGTGAACTTGAAGGAGATTCTGTATCGGACGTTCTGACTTACGTTGAGTATGACATTAAGGCAATGAAGACTCGTCTCAGAGAAAGCGCTGAAGATGCTGTTAGAAAAAAACGCATTTCTGTAAATGAACGTGCCGAGATTCTCAAAGCTTTTGAAGACGGATTGAACGGTTATACGTATTTTGAAAGATAAAAACAAGAGGCATTCTGTATAATGAAAATATCATGTCTTGGACCTTCAGGTTCTTTTACTGAAATGGCTGCTGTTAATTATATCAGTCAGTCGTCTTTAAAATATGATATTATTCTTTATCCCAATATCATGAAGGCATTCGAGGCTGTCGGTGTTGAAGCCGACGCCGGAATTATACCGATTGAAAATATGGTCGAAGGCTTCATTCCATTGTCTCTTGATCTTCTTGCGGATACAAAACTGAAAATTATTGATGAAATAATGATTCCTGTGAAATTCAGTTTCGCTGCGAACTGTAAAGCTCTGAATGATGTAAAAAAAGTTTATGTGCAGTTTGCTGCGCATGGTCAGTGCAGAAAATTTTTCTCTACGCTGAAAGATGATGTGCAGATAATTACAACTGACAGTAATTCATCTTCTTATGATGAAGTTTGTGCCGGAAAAGAAGGCGAAGCCGCGGTAATTCCTTATCACATGCTTTCATTTAAGAGTTTTGATTTATCGATTGAAGATATAACAGATAATGAAAAAAACAGAACACGTTTCATTGTTCTGGCGGATAAGCCGGAGGAGCTTTTAACCGGGCGCCGCGAAAAGACTACAATTATTATTACTGAAGCAGAAGATAAGCCGGGTTCGCTTTATAATATTCTCGGATCGTTTCACCGTAGAAATCTCAATCTTTCTTCAATTATTTCGCGTCCCAATAAGATAGACTTTGGCAAGTATTTCTTCTTTATGGATATAGATGCGGCTTATCCGGATAATATTGACCTTGCTAATGCCGTCGAAGAAATCGCCGACAGAAACAAGGTCAAGGTTCTGGGTTCGTATCCCGCAAGTAGAGTATTGACTAGTTCTCACTCACGAAGTTGAGAAAGTTCAAAATTGAAGGATTATATGTTCCCCAGTCATGTAGTCCGTTTCTATGACTGTAAAATCTGAACTGCACATTCGGATTTTTCTTTCTTATTGTATTTAATCTTACTCCGAACATCATCGACTGATCCGGATTGACCATATAATCTTCGCTTCCATGGGCAAGAAAAAGTACTACATCGGAAAATTTCTCAGCAAGAATGATGAGATTGTCTGTTGTTCTCCATCTTTCGGGATTTGCCTTATACGCTCCAAGATGATTTATTATAGAAGGATTTCTTTTTAGAGTCTCATTGTCGTAGCATCCGCCGAATCCTCCGACATATTTGAAAAATTTGGGATATCTCGCTAAGCAAAGAAACGCGCCTCTTGCGCCGGTTCCAGTTCCGACAACCATTGATTTATCGCGCTTATTGAACGCATTGAATTTTTTCTGTGCGTGAGGTATAAGATATTCTCCGATCCATTTTATTCCCGGCATAGCGCTCCATTTTAATCTTGTTTCGGGAAAAAATTCCGATTCGTACGCGCTTGTTTTCATGTCGGGTGCTATAAGAATATAATTTCTTTTCTCTGCTTCTCTTGTGAACAGACTCTTCTGAATCCATTCGGATGAACTTTCATTATAATCGTGAAGAAGCAAAACCGTAGTCATGTCTCCGCCTGTATATTTTGAAGGAATATAAACGGAATATGTTCCTTCTACTTTCGTTCCGTTATATTCGGCAGAAATCTTAATATTTCTTGTCCATTTCCCTTTCTCTATTGAATCATCTGCCTGGAGCGGACAAAACAATAATGCCGCGCATAATAAATAGACCGCTGTTACTGCACTCTTCATCTTTGTCTCCTGTTTTCAAAATGTCGTTCTATTGTTTTTAAAAATCTGTTTGTATCCGCATTGATAACTTTTTTTAAGGCGTGTTCAAGTCTTTTTTTTGAATCTTTTTCTTTTGCAGAATTAACGTATTGATTTATTTTTGAAATAGTACTGTCATCCGAAAGATTGACTGCTTTCAGTGTTACTTCCGTTTTGCCGTCAGAATCCAGGATTATTTTGCCGAGAATCACGGTGTCAATTTTTAATTCCGAAATTAGATAATCTTTAATGACCGGGTCGATTATTCCCGTGAAGGATTCGCTAACGTTAATGCCTGTTTTAAGGGCGAATTTTTGCGCCGTCTCTTTTCCTGAATTTATAAAATTTTCGGGCAGAATGGAAGCGGTATATTCTTCAGAATAATTATTCCCGGCTCTATTGACTTTTGATCCGTTAATCTCATCGATAAGTATCATGCATTTAATCTTTTCCGGTACGATAATCCGGTCAGTTTTTCTTTCAGGAGCTGTAGTGCAGAATGAGCATGCAATCAGCAATAATAAGATGATATTTTTCATTTTTCCTCGTGTTTTATTAACCACGCCCGGTGGATTTTCTTATCTTTAAAATCAAATGGAATCGTTTTCTCTGATACGTCTTCTGCTGAACATTTATCGAGAAGACTTGTGTCGAGTTTGATTGTACGCGAATTTGTAGAAAAAAATATCATTCCGCCTTTATTGAGATTTTTTAGCGCAGAATTAATCAAAAAAGGATAATCGATATTTACGTCAAAGAATGAATCCATTTTTTTTGAGCGTGATATTGTCGGAGGGTCAATTATTATAAGATCAAATTTTTCACCGGAATATGATTTAAGAAATTTAATGCAGTCTTCTCTTAAAACTTTATTCGACTGTGGCTTTATTCCGTTAGTTTCAAAATTATTTCTGCTCCACTCCGTGTAGGTGTTTGACATGTCAACACTAAGAGTTGATTTAGCGCCGGCTTTCGCGGCATATACGCTGAAGGATGAAGTGTATGAAAAAAGATTTAAAACTTTTCTGCCTTCAGCGAATTTTGAAACGAAGAGCCTAGCATCCTTGTGGTCAAGAAAAAGTCCCGTATCAAGATAATCGTGCAGATTGATTAGGAATTTATGCGAATTTTCAAACACCGTGAAAAAATGTTTCGAATCCGAAAGTTTCTCGTATTGCTGAAATTTTTCACGTTTTATTCTGTATTTCCATACAGTTTCGCATTCTTCGGAGAATAAGCTGTTTACGGATTTGTTAACGCTTTCTTCAAAATCATTATCAGGTTTTGAGTCTTCACGGTTTTTCGCAAAATACTGAATACATAGTTTCCCTGCGTAATAATCAATCGCAAGAGGAAATGAAGGAATATCTCTGTCGTAGAGCCTGAAGCAGTCGCTTGAAGTTCTTCTGCACCATTTGCGTATATGCTTGTAGTTTTTTCTTATTCTGTTAAGTAAAATATCATCGCTTTTTTCATTGTCCGAGAGTTCAAGAAGAACAGGTTTTTCATTCAAGGTGATTTGCGTCTCCGAAGTAAATTAATTTAAAATTGCCGGAAGAGTAATCAAGGCAAGTTATTGATGTCGGTTTTAAATATTCTCCATCCCATATTTCTGATACATTTTTTCCAAGTGCTGATGCAATCATTGCTCTGATTGCTATAGTATGGCTTATAATAATAAAATCATTCTGTTCTTTTTGCGCGAGAAGGCGTAGAACTTCTCCGGTGCGTTTGTAAATGTCAAAAAAAGTTTCGCCTCCGTCGACGGAAAAGTTTTCAGGATGATGCCAGAAATTGTCAAACTGAACCGGGTTTTCTTTTTCAATTTCCGACTGTTCTCTTCCTTCCCATGTTCCGAGACTTATTTCACGCAATGAATCAAGATATTCGGCATTGGAATCTTTGATGGCAATGGAAAGCGTGGTGCGGGCACGGCCGGAAGTGCTGCAGTAAATTGAATCGAATTTTATTGATTCAAGCCGTTTGCCGAGCATGGCGCTTTGAAGCTTGCCCTTTTCTGTAAGCGGGCCGTCGCCCCAGCCCTGAAGTCTTTTTGATACATTCCATTCTGTTTCAGCATGACGTATAAGATAAATTTTCACGGAATATACCTCTGAACAATCGGGTATCTTCTTCCGATACCGAAAGCTTTCCCTGTCACTTTAAGTCCAGGTGCCGCCTGGCGCCGTTTGTATTCGTTGCGGTCAATAGCTTTTAAGACAAATTCCACGGTTGCCTTATCAAAGCCTTTTTGAATGATTTCAGCGCTTGACATCTTTTTTTCGATATAGCATTCGATTATGCTGTCCAGGATATCATACGGCGGAAGCGTGTCCTGATCCGTCTGGTTTTCTCTAAGTTCAGCCGAAGGCGGTTTTGTAATCGTGTCCGACGGAATGATTTCGCCGTTTCGGTTGATGAATTTTGAAAGCTCGTAAACTGTGGTTTTCGGAAGATCGGATATTACTGCGAGCCCGCCGTTCATGTCTCCGTAAAGAGTGCAGTAACCCATCGAAAGCTCGGATTTATTTCCGGTTGAAAGCAGAAGTGCTGAAAATTTATTGCTGTATGCCATCAGAAGATTTCCGCGGATTCTTGCCTGAAGATTTTCTTCCGTGACATCGGGCTTTGCATTTTTGAAAACATGCGCAAGATCTTCTATATATGATTCATGAAGACGCTTTATTGGAATTATCTCAAAATTGATTCCGAGATTATCTGCAAGTTTTTTTGAGTCATCAACGCTTCCCTGAGAAGAAAATACTGAAGGCATCGTGATTCCTGTTACGTTTTCTTTGCCAAGCGCTTTAGCTGCGATCACTGCGGTAAGCGCAGAATCAATTCCGCCGCTTAAGCCCAAAAGTGCTTTGTTGAAACCGCTTTTGTGAGCATAATCTCTGAGTCCGCAGATGAGAGCGGATTCAATTTCCTCGAGAAGATTATCGTTAAAATGAATTTGATTTTCTGAGCCGAATAAATGATAAGTGATGCCTTCCTCAAAATATTTTCCGGTCGATGTGATCTGTCCTTTTTTATTTACACCGAAGGATGATCCGTCAAATACCAGCGAATCGTTTCCTCCGACCTGATTCACATAAACAATTTCAATTGCATACTTTTTCGCGATGGAAGAGACCATTTCTCTTCTGGACTGAATTTTGCCAGTAACAAAAGGCGAAGCAGATATGTTTATCAGAAGATCTATTTTCTTTTCCGCATAGATGGAGACTGGGTCGATATCGTACTTGCGTCCGCCGGTAAATTCGGAGTCCTCACAGTTCCAGATATCTTCGCAGACTGTTAGACCGATTTTAATTCCTTTAAATTCTACCGGAAGATATGAATTACCCGAAGTAAAATATCTTTCTTCATCGAATACATCATAATTCGGAAGAAGTGTTTTATTATATGTTCTTATAATTTTTCCGTGTGAGATAAAAAGTGCAGAATTGAAAATGTTTCCTGATTCATCGGTTGTTGCGGCGCCGATTACAACGGCGGTATCTGAAACTTTTGAAGCTATTTCAATTAATGAATCAATGTTCTGTTTTATAAGAGCTTTGTTTTCCAAAAGATCCATCGGCGGATAACCGATTGTAGCAAGTTCGGGAAAGACAATTATGTCCGCATTTTGTTTTCCGGATTCTTCAATTAGATTGATGATTTTATTCTTGTTGCCTGAAATGTCTCCGACAATCGGATTAAACTGCGCGAGAGCGATTTTCATAAATACCTATATTGTTTTTTCTACCATGTTTCTAAGTGTGTTGTTTAAAAGCATTCTGAATACTTCATCTTTTTCTTCAGCTAAAATATCATAAAGCGGTATGATCGTGCTTTTGTCGCGGATTTTTTCAAGAGCGTAAAGAGCTGCGCTTCTCACAAAAATGTTTTTTTCAGTTTTGACCATCTCTGTCATTTTCCGGCAGCTGCTTTTGGCGTTTATTATAGCGAGAGAATTGCAGGCTTCGCTTCTTACTCTGTAGTCTTCATCGGACAGATTCTGAATGAGAACGCCTGCGGATCTGTCGGACCTCAGAATTCCGAGAGAAGCAACTGCTTTTATTCTTAGACGGGCGGATGAATCTTTTAAAGCAGTGAGTTCAATTCCTCTGATGAAAGAACTTCTGAAAGAAACAAGAAGGCTGATGTAGAAATCTTTCAGGTAATCATCGGTTTCTCTTTCAAGTTGCTCGTTTAATGCGGAGGCTGCAGAAGATATCCTGTATCTGGCAATTTTATCAGCAGCGGTTTTTCTGACATTATAATTCGAGTGAGAAAGAAGTTTGATGTAGATGTATGAACTTGAAGAATCTCCGAAAGAAGACAGCGCATTCATCGATTCGATAATGACTTCATAATCATCATCCTGAAGAGCAATAGTTTTCAGATTATTCAGCTGTTCTGAAATTTTATTTTTAAAAATAAGTCTGATAATCATCAGCCGTATGGATTTGTTTTTGTCTTTTACCATTTCGGCAACGATGGGTAGAAACCGTTTGTCATACATGCTCGTCAATGCTTCTGCGGCATATACTCTGAAGACGGGATTTTCGTTCTGTGACATTAATAATATTTTCGGATAAACTCTGTCGTCGCCTATTCTTTTTAATACTGCGATTGCCGCTGTGCGGACTTCAGAAAATCTTGAGTCCAGCTGGTTTATTATGCTGTTGAGATCCCTTTTATCTTTGCTTTGTGAAATTCTGTTTATGGCTTCAATTTTAAACGCAGCTTCATTCGATTTTTCAAGAACGATTTTCCATCCTGAAAGAGAAAAAGACAGATCGATTTTCTTGAGACTTTCAAAGGCTTCTTCGCGTGATGATCTGGTCCATGCGGATGAAGCTTTCTCTGCGAACATTTCCGCACTTGCTGTACTTTGGACAATCTGATCCTGAGTATATGAATTCGCGAAGAAAATCAGTACGAGAATGGGATAAACTATTTTTTTCATATTATTGAATTTGATAATTAAGGCATCATGCCTTTCATAATCATATCAACTACGCTTTGTACGACATTATTGTCAAGAATATCCTTTCCTTTTCTGCGGTATTCATGAATAAGCAATTGTACAGATCCGAAAATGAGAAGGGAAGTGAGAAGGGGATCTATATCCTGGCGGTAAATTCCTTTTTTGCTGAGCTCAGCCAGATCTTTTGCTATGATTTTGATGACATTGTCGACGAAACGCTCCGTCCGCTCTGTAACATCTTCATCCAGACCGACAATTTCCTTATACATCAGCATGATTACGATGGGTTCTTCTATTACAGCGCTTACACAATTTGAAAATTTTTTTCTGATAAATTGTGAAATTTCATCTCCTGTCGGATCGGATTTTATGAATTCTACAAGATCGTCGCTGTCGAAGATATCTTCTATTTTTTCTTCAAGGGATTCGAGGATGGAATAAACTATCTCGCGTTTGTTGCCGAAATACTGATAAACTGTTCCCCGGGCTATATCAAGATTATCGCATATTTCCCCGATATGAGTGCTCTGATATCCTCTTTCGATGAACATCTCTTTTGCTGCATCAATTATCTGATTCTTGCGTTTTTGACCTTTAGCCGGCATAATTACCCTGTAAAATAATCATCATTTATACTGTTCTCCGGAGTATTTTTCATCCTGTTTATTTCCGCGCTTAGCGGCACTAGAACTTCCTTGAGTTCTTTAATCATTACATCAGCTTTATCTCTAAGTTCACGGCTCATCAACCCTTCCGCAACGGCATAATTAAAATTAATAACTGCCGTTGATTTAGTCAAGAAAATTTTAATAACAAAAAACATAGAAATAAGCAGATTATGCCCACCTGCTTTCTTTGTCCTCTGTTTCATACGGAATTCCCGAAATCAGATAGAAAAATCTTTTCATGGATTCCTCATCCATTACAGCGTTCTCGTACGAAACATGGGCTTCTGTCTTTTCCTGAGATTTTTCTATCCGTACGTTTTGATCAGTTTCGGACTGAATTCTGTACTGCGGGCTGAAATATGTGTTTCCTAATGCGTTAATGTTGTTTTCCATAATTTACCTCCGTGTAAATCATGCCGCTAATATTATCGGAACTTTTCATTAATCTCATTAGCTTTTTGATTTATTTTCAGTAAAACCGGAGGGAATTTTTATAACCAGTTTAAGTAACTTTTATTTTGGAATTATTGAATTTCTGATAAATACAGTCTGCAATTCTATTTTATGTCCGCATAGCCTTTTACGGCATTGCGTCCGTTATTTTTTACAAAGTAAAGCGCTTTGTCTGCCATGCCGACAAGATCGTCGATATTATCGACTTCGGATGATGATGCGACTCCGAGACTTATTGTAACTTCGGTTTTCTCCTGTACAGCAGATCTTATTCTTTCGGCCGCGTTTAAAGCCCCTTTTTCTGAGATGTCAGGCAGGATGACAAGAAATTCCTCTCCGCCGTATCTGGTTACAGTGTCGACGCTTCTGAGTTCAGCTTTTATAATTCCGGCGATATCCATCAGAAGTTTGTCGCCGCCTTCGTGCCCCTTTGTGTCATTGTATTCTTTAAAATGATCTATGTCTCCCATAATGAGTGAATAACTTTTTTTGAATGTCTTATATTCCTGAGCACTTTTTTCGAGTATTGAGTCCATTTGCCTTCTGTTAGCAAGACCTGTGAGCGGATCATAAAGTGATAGAATGCGGGTTTTTTCATAAAGATGAATGTTGGAAAGGGCAAGAGCTATTTGTGATGATGCGGCTGTATATATCTCAATGATGTCTGATGACGGAATTTTTTCACACTCCTCATGTTCAATCAGAATGCAGCCGATTTCACCTCCGTGAGAAAAGAGAGGAATAGCTGCGAAACGGTATAAATCATTCGATTCATCAATTCTCGAACTTTCCCTGCTGAAGACAACCTTTCTGCTTCTTAGCGATTCTATGCAAATGAAATCATCTTCAGGAAGTTTAGATAAGCTTGAGTCGGAAGAAGAGTCAATTCTGAAAAGAACTCCGTCTTCAAACATATAAAGAAAGACTTTATCCGGATGAGAAAAAACATTGAGACTCTTTAATGTTGATGAAAGTTTGTCGGAAAAATCAAAAATTTCAAGAGTTGAAGTCGCTACTGATGCAAGCTTGTGCAGAGCATTCAGTTTATCAATTGCCTCCAGTCTTTTCATTTCACTTATTTTATGCAGTATCACATCTTTGAAAACGGAAGCAATTGTTTCAAAAATCTGCTGATCAGTAAAATCACAGCCGCCTTCCTTGTTTATGATGCCTATAGCTGCGATATTTTTATCTTCATTTTCTATCGGAATTATAAGCAGATTGTTTATGCAGTCAGTAGCTGTGAATATTGAATTGTCGCTTTTTTCGACGAAACGTGATCTGGTTTCATCAAGAATCTGTTTTGAAAAAAACATTATGTTTTTTAAAATACATGATTTCGACTTTCCGTCAGTATCCGGAAAATTGCGCGGAAAAGCAACGTTGGAATATTTCTTTCCGTCATTATTATAAACACAGTAAACTGCTGAAGAAGTTATAAGGTCGGATAATTCCTCGAGTGCGGCGTCTATAACTTCTTCAACACTGCTTAATGAAATTGCACGCTTAAAAAGACGGTTTATACCGTAATAAAGAAGCCATTGTCTGAAAAGCTGTTGTTCTGTAATCTTGTATTCGCTGATATCTACTAATCCGATTATTACGCCGTTTTCGTCTTCTGTGTTATGTGTTACCCATAGTTTTAGAGATACCTTCTCCTGTTCTGATTTTATTGATTCGATATCAAAACTAATTGTTTTTTCCTTTGTCTGAAAAGAGAAAAGTGCAAATTGCGTAACAAAATCGATACCGACTGTTTGGGTGATTTTTGTTGTAAAGTCGTCGAGTGAAGCTGAATTTACAAATGAATGCGCACATTTGTTGGCATAGGTGAATTTAATAAGGTTATCTATTGTTCCAGCTTTCAGTATTGTCTTTCGTATTTTTTTTTCTGTCATTCCGGAAAATTTTTCTTTGATCAGAGAAACATCGCACAAAGCTATCCCTATCGGAGCTTCTGAAAAGAATGATGATATGTTTTTATTGGAAAACATGGCAAAGTATAGCATGACAAACATCAATATTCAAGAAATAATGATGCTTTTATAAGCAAAGCCGTCTGTTTCCAGGCGGCTTTGCTTAATTTCAGTCAAATCTGAAAGAAGGATAGGAATCGATTGATCCTGCGATATACGAGGCGATGTTTGTGTAATATCTGAAATATCTTACAAGAAAATCGAATAGAAAATTCGGATATTTTCCTGTAATTATAATGCTGATGAGGCCTATGAGTGAAAATATTGAGGCTCCGACGCTGATGATAAAGAATATGATCAGATGCGGAAGCAATGCTGCGAGAATTCCCACAACAGAAAGGCGTAAAAAAGCAAGGATGCGCGAATTGTTTTCCGGACGCACTATGTTGAACTGAAGAGGATAATCAACATCATTGCGCCCTGCAAAAGGCGGATTCTCTTCTATAATTCCGCTCATTACTGCCGAGAGCGCGCATGAATACCTGAGCATTTTTTCGCTCAGCATCACATAATCCTTTTCGCCTTTTCCGGTAAAAAGAACAATGATATTATTTATAATATTTATCAGTACCGATGCAGGAGAATAAACCATAAGGGATATGAAATGCGGAATCAGCGAAATGTTATAGATGAATAGAAGCTTCAACAGCGCTTTGAAGCGTGAATACCTGATAGTATAATCAACTGAAAAGTTAACATAACCGTTTCCGGATTCTTCCTTTTCTATTGCATTGACTTCAGAAGAATAGGTGTCATATTCAGGTTTGATATCAAGGAATGATTCTTCTGCCGAATCTTCGATTGTATCCTCATCCTGATATCTGTCAATATCGATTGCAGGAAGATCGGATTCTTCCTGATAGTGTTCGGAAATGAGATCTCCGTAACCACTATCGATGTTGTTGCCGGCAGTCGAATCAATCCCGATAACTGAATCGATATCATCCAGCGAAAGAGCTGATTCTTCATTAAAATTCTGACTGGCGAATTCGGGAGTTTCTTCTATCTGATCAAATGAAATCCCTGCATCTGATAGTGCAAGTCTGCTTAGCGTTTCATCCGGTGCTTCACCGCTAAGCATTTCGGGAGATTCTTCAAGCTCAATATCAAGTGAATCAAGATCAAGGGTGAGACTTTCATCATCATCCTGCTTTTTGGTTTCAATCAGCTCTTCAGGTGAATCACCTGAAAGAATTTCATTTGTTTCCTGGAGGTCAAGATCAAGCGAATCAAGGTCAAGTGTAAGACTTTCATCTTCGTCGGATGCAGAAAGAGAATCTTCGGTTTCAATAGAACCGAGATCAAAAGTTATCTTTTCGTCATCAGTGTCTTCCTGATTGGATTCTTCTTCTGTTCCCAGGTCGAGTTCATCAAGATCTATTGAAATTTTTTCATCATCGGCGTCTTCTGTGAATGGAGTCATTTCTTCATCAGACGGCAGATCATCAAGTTCTATTGAAATTTTTTCATCATCATTTTCGTCTGACTTGCCGTTGATAACCGACATGTCAATTTCGGGTTCAATATCGCTGTGGAAAGAGTCTATCGAATCAACACCGAATCCTTCAGGGATAAGAGACTCGTCGTTTTCAAGATCAAGAGAATCGAAAGATATTTCGTCATCGGAAGATTCTTTTTTGACGGGACTTTCGGATTCAATGAAATCGAAATTGTCATCATCCTTAAATGAGTCAGCAATATCAATCTGTGAATCCGGTTCATCCGAAACTGATAAATCATCAAGCGTATTGTCAGATCCGGACATATTGTCAAGATCAGGAAAATCGAAAGAATCAGTCATTTCGTTAGAAAGATTCTCTGCTTTATCGGCCGGAGTTTCATCAAAATCAGGAAAATCGAAACTGCTCATATCGTCTGATCCGAAAGCGGTATCAGACTGGGCATTGTTATCAGGGAATGTGCTGTCTGCGGTTATAGAATCCGGAAAAGATCCGAAAGACTGATTTTCCGCTTCGAAATCTGAAATGTGTTCTTTAGCCGGCAATGCATGAAGATGTGAATCGGGGCGGTTGTCCACGACTACGCTTGTGCCGCATTTCGGACAGCCGAAACCGAACTTCTTGCCTTCGACCTTAGAGTCATCCACCGAATAGGCGGAATTACAGTTTGTGCAGCGAACTATCATCTTTTACTCCCGGCTACTTCCCTGGAAAATATCTTTCATTGATGCTGTTTTGTATGATCAGTACCGAAAGAGGCAGAAAAATAATCATGTACCATTTGAGATCCCTGTCATTGATTTCTTCCGCTTTCTGCATATATTTCAAATTAATGTAAAGGCCCCAGATTCCGGCTGTGAAAATTGTAAGCATGATGTTCGAAACCGGATTATCTCCGAATATTCTGCTGGTTCTTGCAAGCCACCAGAAATAGTAGAGACCGGCGCTGAATATCAATAGAAGAAGAAGAATTATCAGATTATTCTCCGGCATGTATTCTGGTCTGTGTTCCATCAGCTGATTCCGCCTTCCTTCTGTTTGATTTTGACACTATTAAGTCAAAATGTCTACTATTTATTAACGGAATAAATGATGATTATATTTAGAAAAAATATTTGAAGAAAAAGGATTATTCTTGCACGTTTCGTAATTAAATAGAAGAAATAACGTTTTAGGAGAAAGTTGTGAAAAAAGCGGTAAGCGGCAAGGATATTCCTTCTGCACTTGGTCCATATTCTGCGGCTGTTATGGCTGGAAACACTTTGTACGCTTCGGGACAGATACCTGTTGATGAAACCGGTAATCTGATTAATTCATCTGTAGCCGATGCATTGTCGGTGATAATGAAGAATGTAATAGCGATTCTTGCGGCAGAGGGGATGAATCTAGATAACATAGTCAAAACGACTGTTTTTTCATCAAGCATGGATTATTTTCCTGAATTTAATGAAGCTTATGCATCTTATTTCCAAAAACCGTATCCTGCCAGAAGTTTTATTGAAGTATCGAAGCTTCCGAAAAATGCAATGATTGAAATGGAGTTCATAGCGGTAAAATGATGACTGAAAGCCTGTATTGCGATATAACAAGCAGGACAGAACTTGCACTCGGAAGTGATGTGTGCGGAAAACTTTTTGACGCAAAAATTCTTATTGTCGGAGTAGGCGGTGTCGGAAGCTGGTGTGCCGAAGCTCTGGTGCGAAGCGGTGTTAAAAATATTACTTTGGTAGATTTTGATACTGTCTGCGCTACGAACATCAACAGGCAGGCTCAGGCTCATTCAGAAAATGTCGGAAAAGCTAAAGTTGATGAAATGAAGAAAAAGCTTCTGCTTATTAATCCTTCTGCGTCAATTGGAGTCTTTAATAAAATTTTCAGTGAAGAAAATTATAATGAATTTGATATTGAATCTTTTGATTATATAGTCGATGCAATAGATTTTGTTAAACATAAAGTCTTCCTGTTAAAGCTTTGCGTTGAAAATAAGAAAAAAATAATTTCATCAATGGGAGCAGGTTCCAGAACAGATGCTTCCAAGATAAGACTTTCGACAATAGCGAAAACGCAGAACTGTTCACTAGCAAAGGCTGTACGCAATGCGCTTAGAAAAGAAAACGTAAGTTTGAATATTCCATGTGTCTACAGCGAAGAAATTCCCGTCAGGCGTTTCGGTTCAGAAAAACCCTTTGATGATGATGGCAGGCTTACAAAGAAAATTATTAATGGATCTCTTATGCATATAACAGCTTCTTTCGGGCTTATGATTTCCGGCGCCATAATAAGAGATGCGGCCGGAATTGAGAAAATCAGTGCATGGAAGAATTTATGAGTTTCGTTAATGTAACTTTATTTCCCTTTTCATTATAGCTGATTTCATCGAATATCCCGTATGCCATTGTTATACCTTTTCCG
>Ga0209201_1001024_pt1 | contig 34657 bp, 23 predicted proteins | sample AD_UKC055_MetaG_FD_184411 | JGI IMG/M metagenome (GOLD analysis project Ga0209201, IMG submission 184411) | Active sludge microbial communities of municipal wastewater-treating anaerobic digesters from USA - AD_UKC055_MetaG (SPAdes) (version 2) | ecosystem: Engineered > Bioreactor > Anaerobic >... | reverse complement strand
TGCCGATTGCCTTCTTCACGCGCTGACTCAGACCGGAACTGTATTCGTTTGCCGATGCCATTTCAATCAAAGCCATGCCCGCCAGCATCGGGTTCTTGCGGATGGTCTCTAACGTGTAGTGTGTGCGGCTAACGCATGAGTAAATCTCCACCTTGCTTTGCAGCAGGCTAAGCCAGACCGGGAACACAATGTCAAAGTAGTTGCGGGAGAATCGGTCCAGCTTCTCGATGATGAGCACCGATTCCGCCCCGATCTCACCCGCCTTCGCCTTGGCCAGGAACGCGCCCAGGTTGCCCTTGTGCATGTTCGCGGCCAGCCGCTCATCGCCGTTGACCTTGTAGGCGCTCACCCCTTCATCCGGGGGCAGGTCCACCAGTTGCCAGCCGTGCTCGGCACAGACTTCTTTCGCCATTTGAAGCTGACGTTCCAAGCTGGAGCCGTCGCCCTGCTTCTTACTCGAAAAGCGCCGATAGCTGTATGCCAGCTTCGGCCCCGTCGCTACTGTAGTATGTTTCGTATTCATTACAGGGAGAATACACCCCTCCCCATAACTTGTCAACAGTTCCTCTAACCCCGGGTTAGAGGTACTACGGTAGCGGGACGGGGGGCGGACGGTGAGCGGAGGGTGGGGCGTGGGGGCGGCAAAGGCGCGGAAGTGCCGTGTGGACAGGCCCTTGCGCCTGTGCGAGGCGGAAAGGCGCGCGATCGAGACCTCTGGCACCCTTCGGGTTGCCTCCCAAGGACGCCGCTGGCAGGGTTCACAGACCGCAGCCCCTGCTCGGTTCGGCTCAACCCGCCAGGGCGCGCCGGGGTTCATGCGCCTTGAAGAGGTGCCCCGGGGGTGCCGGGGGCGATTGCCAACAGGAACTTCTTGATCTCCTTGAGCCGGGCGCCCGGTTGCTTGCGTTCCAGCCGCGGGAATTTGCTGCCGATCATGATGTAATCATCATTCCGGGTGAGCATAAGTTTGCCGTCTTTGACCTCAATAACGGTGATGCCCTGGCCGCCGGCCAGCACTTTGAGTTCGGCAATCTGCAACAGCAGCGCCAACTGCGGCGGCACCGGGCCGAACCGGTCGCGCAGCTCCTGCTCCAGGCTGCTCAGTCCGGCTTTGTCGGTCACCTGCGCCAGCTTGCGGTAGATCTCGATCCGTTGACGCGCGTCCGAGATGTAGCGGAATGGGATGTAGGCGGAGCAGGGGAGGAGTGGGGTGGGGCGTGGGGCGGGGTGCGTGGGGCTGGGAGCGGGGGCGTCGCCCTGGCGCACTTCAGCTTCAGCGAGGGAGGAGGTTGGACTTTCGCCTGCGGGGCCCAGGGCCAGGAAGTCCAGGCGCACGGGGACCTCGAGGCGCGGTTTGACCTTTTCGCCTTTGAGGCCGGCGACGCTTTGCTTGAGCAACTGGCAGTAGAGCTCGAAGCCGACCGCGGTGATGTGGCCGCTCTGCTCGGCGCCGAGCAGGTTGCCGGCGCCGCGGATTTCCAGGTCGCGCATGGCGATTTTGAAGCCGCTGCCGAGGGTGGAGTATTGCTTGATGGCGCTGAGGCGTTTGCGCACGTCGGTCAGGAGGCTGCCGTGGCGCGGCAGGAGCAGGTAGGCGTAGGCCTGGTGCTTGTAGCGGCCCACGCGGCCGCGCAGTTGGTAGAGGTCACTGAGGCCGAAGCGGTCGGCGCGGTCAATGATGATGGTGTTGGCGTTGGGAATATCCAGGCCGCTCTCGATGATGGTGGTGGAGAGCAGCACGTCGGCCTCGCCGTTGACGAACCGGGTCATCACCTCCTCCAGGTCGTCGCTGTGCATCTGGCCGTGGCCGACGACGATGCGGGCGTGGGGCAGGAGCGCCTGGAGTTTGCCGGCCATCGTGGCGATGGTCATCACGCGGTTGTGGAGGAAGAAGACCTGGCCGCCGCGGTTGAGCTCGCGCTGGATGGCGTCGCGGATGACGCGCTCGTCGTAGCCTGTCACGATGGTTTCCACGGGCAGGCGGTCGTGGGGCGGGGTTTGGATGGTGCTCATGTCGCGCGCGCCGGTCAGCGCGAGATAGAGCGTGCGGGGGATGGGGGTGGCGCTGAGGGTGAGCACGTCCACCAGGCGGCGGAGCATCTTGAACTTCTCCTTGTGCATCACGCCGAAGCGCTGTTCTTCGTCAATGACCACCAGGCCGAGGTCCTTGAAGGCGATGTCTTTCTGTAACAGCCGGTGGGTGCCGATGACGATGTCCACCGCGCCCGCGGCGAGGTCGCGGACGACCTGTTCCTGGGCGCGGCGGGTGCGGAAGCGGGAGAGCAGTTCGAGGCGAACGGGGTAATCGGCCATGCGCTCGCGGAAGGTGTTGAAGTGCTGCTGCGCCAGCACGGTGGTGGGCACCAGCACGGCGACCTGCTTGCCGTCCATGACGGCTTTGAACGCGGCGCGGATGCCGACCTCGGTTTTGCCGAAGCCGACATCGCCGCAGATGAGCCGGTCCATGGGTTTGGGGCGCTCCATGTCGGTCTTGGTTTCGACGATGGCGCGCGCCTGGTCGGGCGTTTCCTCGAAGATGAAGGCGCTCTCGAACTCGCGCTGCCAGGGGGCGTCGGGCGCAAACGGGTGTCCGGGCTGGGATTCGCGGGCGGCCTGGATGGCGAGCAGGTCGCTGGCGACATCGCGCACCGCGCGCTCGGCCTGGGCTTTGGTGCGGGCCCAGCGCGTGCCGCCCAGCTTGTTGAGCGGGGGTCGTGCCTTGCCGGTGCCGACATACTTGCCGACCAGGTGCGCTTCGGTGACGGGCACGAATAGCCTGGGCGGCTGCTGGTCGGAGTCGCGCGGGGCGAATTCGATGACCAGGCATTCCTGGCCGGCGTGCGCAGTGGCGGCGGGGCCGTCGGTCGGCTTGGTGCCGGCGCCCAGGGGCACGACTTGCAGGCCGAGGTAGCGGCCGATGCCGTGCTGGACGTGAACGACGTAGTCGCCCTCCTCCAACTCGGTGAAGTCAATGTCCAGCGCCGAGCGGGTCGCCAGGGCGTGGGGGGATTTGAGCCGCCGCGGCCGCTGCACCTTGTAGCGCCCGAAGATTTCGGCGTCGGTGACCACCGCCAGCTTGGCCTCGTCGCAGAGGAAACCGCGGGCCAGCGTGCCCAGGTGCGTGCGGAGTCTGAAGCTTGGAGCCCAAAGACCGGCGGGAGCGGCAGCGGCTGGGTTGGCGGGGGCGGCGCTGGACGGAGCGCCGGCATCCTGCCGGCTTAGGTCGGGCAAGTCGAGACAGCGGTCCGAGCCGGACGGGGATGAACTCGATTCCAGACCGGGCGCTGCGAGCGGTTCGGGCGGCGTAAGCCGGCAGGATGCCGGCGCTCCGGCGGCGGCGTTCGCGCCGTTCGGGGCCAGGCCGTATTCATCCCAGAGCTCGCGGAAGCGCTGGCGTTCGCCGTCGTTGTTGCAGAACACGTGCACCGCCCAGCCCTGGCGCAGCCAGCGGTGGAGTTGGGCGAAGAACTCGCGCCGCTGGGCTTCGGCAACCGCCTGCTCCGGCGCGCGCTCGGGCAGGGGACGGAAGCCGTCCAGGCTCGCGAAGCGCGGGGCGGAAGGCGCGGAGTCGGGAATGGCGTTCGCCACAGCCGATCTAGGGGCCGGGAAAGAAGAAGGAGAGGGGACATCGGGGCTTGTCTCGTCAGCGGCCTCGTTCGCCCTGGCTGGCAGACCCGGCTCGGTTTCGCTCACCTCCACCAGCGTCATGCCCCGTTTCCGGGCCTGGTCCTGAAGAGCTTCCCATGCAATGAAGAACGGATCTCCGTCGGGAACCTGCGCCGCGTATTCCTCCGCGCGTTCGGCCAACAGGCCCGGCTCGCACAGCACGACCACCGTTTCTGGCGGCAGATAATCCAGCAGCGTTCCAAGCGGGGGTTGAGGGGCTGCATCCCGCGTTCCGGATTCCGCGCCGCGCATTCGCTTGAGGAGGCCCAACTCGCCGGCGGGAGGAATCGCGACGGCTTGGATTTCCTCGCGCGAAATCTGGGTCAGCGGATCGAACTGCCGCAGCGACTCCAGCTCATCGCCGAAGAACTCCAGCCGCACCGGCCAGGGGCTGGTGAGCGGATACACGTCCAGGATGCCGCCGCGCAGGGCGAGTTCGCCTTTCTGTGTCACCTGCGCTTCGGGCTCGTAGCCCTGCGCTTCGAGCCACTCGACCAGGTCGAGCGGATCCACGCGGTCGCCGCGGGCCAGGGTGCGGGTGCCGGCGCGAAGGGGCTCGACGGAGAAGGTGCGCTGGAGCAGCGCGCTCACGCTGGCGACGATGAGGGGCGGCGGGCGCGTGCCGCGTGAGGCGTGAGGCGTGAGCGCGACCAGGGTTTCCAGGCGCTCGCTGATGACGTCGGCGTGCGGCAGCCGCGCTTCGTGGGGCAGGACCTCCCAGGCGGGATAGAAAAGGGGTTGAGGGTTGAGGGTTGAGGGTTGAGAGACGGGCGAGGCATGATTCTGCCTTCTGACCTCTGACTTCTGTCTTCTCCCCTCAGCTCCCGCCGCCAGCCACGTCGCCAGGTCCTGCTGGGCGCTTTCCTGCGAGCGCAGCCCGTCGGTGACGACCACGATGGGGCGGCGCGGGAACAACTGCCGCACCAGGGCGGCCAGGAACGGTTGAGCGGCGGCGGTGATGCCGTCCAGGGACAACACGCCCCCCTGCTCCAGGCGCCGCGCCAGGGAGCGCGCGGCGGGAGTTTCCAGCACCTGAGCGAATAACTCGCTTGCCGCTGCGATTGCGGAATCCTGCGCCAAGCAGCAGCAAGTTCGCAGGTGCGGCTGCCGGCGTCAAGACAGCCGCCGGGACTGGTCCGGGCGTTCGGGCAGCGTCGTTGAATTGTGCTTGCGGGAAGTCATGAAGATGAGACGATGCCCGCCCGATGAAACGAACTCCGCTTTACGCCGCACACCAGCGATTGGGCGGCAAGCTGATTGAATTTGGCGGCTGGGAGATGCCGGTGCAGTACGCGGGCATCGTCGAGGAACACCTGGCGGTGCGGCAGGCGGCGGGCCTGTTTGACATTTCGCACATGGGGGAGATCCTGGTGCGCGGCCCCGGCGCGGAGGCGTTCCTGAATTGGGCGCTCACCAACGACCTGCGGAAACTGGCGGCGGGGCAGGGACAATACACGCTGATGTGCAACGAGCGCGGCGGCGTGATGGACGATCTTTACGCTTATCACCTGGCGACCTGGGAATACCTGCTGATCGTTAACGCCTCGCGCATCGAGGCCGACGCGGCCTGGCTGGAAAAGCAACTGGCGGCCTTTCCCCGGCGCGGCGAAGTGACGCTGGAGAACACCTCGGAAACAACGGGCGCCCTGGCGGTGCAGGGCCCGCGCGTGGCGGAGTTCATGGAGCACTGTTTCCCCGGCCCGTCGAGCGGCGGCACCAGCGTGGCGCGGGTGACGGCGCTGCAGAAGAACCAGGTTGCCGGGTTCAGCCATGCGGGCGCGCGGATATGGATTTCGCGCACCGGCTACACGGGCGAGGATGGATTCGAGGTCGTTGCGCCGGGCACCATCATCGAGGAGATATGGAACCAACTGCTGGCCGCGGGGTACAAGCATGGGTTGAAACCGGCCGGCCTGGGCGCGCGCGACACGCTGCGCACCGAGATGTGCTACCCGCTCTACGGCCACGAGCTGAACGAAAACACAACGCCCATGGAAGCGGGGTTGGGCTTCTTCGTCGCCCTGGACAAGGAGGATTTCATCGGCCGGCCGGTTCTGTTCGAGCAGAAGGCGAACGGCACAGCCCGGAAGCTGGTGGCATTCAAGATGACCACCAAGTCGGCCCCGCCGCGGCCGCATTACGCCATCTGGAGCGCGGGGCCGGACGCGGCGAAGATTGGCGAGGTGGTCAGCGGCACGCAGAGCCCGTCGCTGGGCATCGGCATCGGCCTGGGGTATGTGCCGCCGCAATTCGCGCAAGCCGGCACGCCCATCGGGATCGAAATCCGCGGCAAGCGCGCGCCGGCAGTCGTGGTGCCGAAGCCCCTTTATCGGAAGGCGCCGTAGCGCCGGTTTTCAATCGGCAGGGCCGGGGTGAGAAGGCCCCGAGCGAAGTCGCGCATTGCCCCCTTGAACCTGGTAAGGACGCGTTCCACCGCGTCCCCATCGCTCTGCACGATCAGGGACGCGGTGGAACGCGTCCCTACCGCACCGACGAGGTTCATGGGGGAAACCGGTGGCAGTGTGGAATTGCGCCCGAATTGCGCGCCGTGGTGAAAACCGTATTGACCGCCCGCCCCGTCCCTGACTCAATAAGCGTATGGCAAAAGTTCCTTCGGATTTGAAGTATTCGAAAACGCACGAGTGGGTGCGCGTGTCGGGCGCGGTGGCGACGGTGGGCATTACCGACCACGCCCAGCATGAGTTGACCGATGTGGTGTTCGTCGAGTTGCCCAATCTGGGCCGGAAGATCAAAGCCGGCGATGCCTGCGCCGTGGTTGAGTCGGTCAAGACGGCCAATGATATTTACTCGCCGGTCAGCGGCGAAGTGGCCGAGATCAACCCCGCGGTCGTCGCGGACCCGGCGCTGGTGAACAGCGACCCTTACACCGACGGGTGGTTTTTCAAGATCAAGCTTTCCCACCCGGCGGAGCTGGACGGGTTGCTCTCACCCAAGGAATACAAGGCGCAGATCGGCGGGGCGTGACCTCCTCTGCCGGGAGGGCGAGCGTCCCCGCGAGCCCAAATATCCTGCCGCGACCTGAGCAGTCAGGGCTCGCGGGGACGCTCGCCCTCCCGCCCTCCCGATTTGAAAATTCGCCCGACCTCGGCGAGCTTATGGCTGTGAAACACAAACGGATTCGTCTCTTCGTTAAACCCTACTGCGGATGGTGCCACAAAGCCGAACGCTGGCTGGACGAGCGGCAGGTGAATTACGAGAGGATTGACGTGACCGCCGATGAGGCGGACTGGCACGAGATGATCCGGATTTCCGGGCAGGATCTCTCGCCGGTGCTGGAGGTGGACGGCCAGGTCCTGGCTGACTTCGGCCCTGACCAACTGGCTGAGTTCTGGCAGAAGCTGGAGAAGTAGATGCCCGGATTGACTCGCGCCGCAACCCAGCCCCGCCGGCGGCTGCCGGCCTGGCTGCGCACGAACCTGCCGACCACCGACAGCTTCGCCCACACGCGGGCGCTGCTGGAGGAGCTGAGGCTGCACACCGTCTGCCAAAGCGCCGCGTGCCCGAACCACTGGGAATGCTGGAGCAAGGGCACTGCCACCTTCATGATCGGCGGCGACCGCTGCACGCGGGCCTGCGGTTTCTGTGCCGTAACCACCGCCAAACCCTTCCCGCTGGAAGCCGACGAACCGGGCCGCGTGGCCGAAGCCGCCCGGCGCCTGCAGCTCCGGCATCTGGTCATCACGGCGGTCGCCCGCGACGACCTGGCGGACGGCGGGGCGGACCATTTCCGGCGCACGATTGAGGCGGTGCGCGCGGTGAGTCCCCACACGGTCATTGAGGTGCTCACCCCTGATTTCAACGGGAGCGAGGCGGCGATTGACACGTTGCTGGCCGCCCGGCCGCATATCTTCAACCACAACCTCGAGACGGTGCGGCGGCTCACGCCGGCGGTGCGTTCGCGGGCGACTTATGAGCGGTCGCTGAGCGTGCTGCGCCAGGTGAAGGCGAAGGGCGGCGAGACGGTTTACACCAAGTCCGGCTTGATGCTGGGGTTGGGCGAAGTCGAGGAGGAGTTATTCGCCGCCCTGGCCGACTTGCGCCGGGCCGGCTGCGACCTGCTCACCCTGGGGCAGTATCTGCAGCCGACGCTGAGGCATCTGCCGGTGGCGGAGTTTGTCACGCCGGAGCAATTCGCGGAATACGGCGCCCGCGCCCGGGCGATGGGCTTCCGGCACGTCGCCAGCGCGCCAATGGTCCGGAGCTCCTACCACGCGGACGAGTTTGCGCTCCCGCCCGCGCCCGCTTCAGCGGTGGAGTAACTGCGGGTTGCGCATAAACAAACTGATCGCCCAGCCCACGACAGCGAACAGCAGCGCAAGGGCGAGCAGCGTCATCGCGGTCTTCAACCGCCGCGCTTGCCGGAAGACCTGTTCGGTGCGCTGCTTTTCCGACTGCATGAACAGGGCGAATTCCTTGTCGGCGGACATGACGGTCTCGACGTCGTCTTTCAGCTTCAGGGTCAACCAGGGAGCGGACGGCCCGCGCCACAGGGCCGGCAGTTTCTCCAGCGCTTCCGCGTCGGCCTGAAGTAGGCCGCAATGGTTCCAGAAGGGGGCGTTTTCCTGCGTCCAGATCCGCAGCAGCCCGTGGTTGGTCGCGACGGCGTGGACGCGGTCCCAAAGCATCGGCCGCAGTTGATCGGCCAGGGCGAAGTCGGCAAACGCCTCGCTATGGATCAGGCCCTGGCGCTCGGCGATTTGAAGTCCCAACGCGCCCAGCAGGTTGCCGTTCGTATCCTCGGCAACCTGGAATTCGGTCACGCGCTTGGCCAGGCCCTCGGCCGGGTAATGCATGGATTGCCAGAGGGCTGTCAACTGGCCAATGTCATCCAGCGTCGCCCGACGCACGTGATAGTTCGACGAACTCACGTGGCTGAATTTAGGAATCGGCCGGGCGGAATCAATGCTGAAAAAGCGAATCAGCGCGCCTGCGCCTGGCGGGCGGCCGCGGCGAATGCGGCGGCCCGGCGGGTCAGCTCCGGCCAGTCGCCCTCCTGGAGGATTTTGGGGGAAACCAGCGCCGTGCCGACGCCCAGCGCCGCGCAGCCGGCCTTCAGGAAATCCGCGACGTTTGGCACGTCCACGCCGCCGGTGGGCACAATGCGCAAATGCGGCAGGGGCCCGCGCAACGCCTTGATGTAACCCGGCCCGAGCTTGTCCGCCGGGAAGATTTTGACGAAGTCCGCGCCGGCTTCGTGCGCGGTTTGCGCTTCGGTGGGGGTATAGGCGCCGAGCATGATCGGACGCCCGGCGGCATGCGCGATGGCCACCAACTCCGGGCGGCAGACGGGCGTAACCACAAACTCCGCGCCCGCCTCGATGGCCGCGCGGCAGGTGTCCGCAGTGATCACGGTGCCGACGCCGGTCAGGGCGCGCTCGCCGATCTTCTCGCGCGCTTCGCGGATGGCCCCCAGGGCGTTGGGGGTGGTCATGGTGATTTCGATGGCGTTGAGGCCGCCCGCGATGAGCGCCTCGAACAGCGGCCCCACCTGCGCGGCCTGCTGCGCGCGGACAATGGCGATGACGCCGGGGTTGGTGAGGAGGGAGATGATCTCTGCTTTAGTTCGCATGGTCTCTTTCCTTCGGGAGCAGACGGCTCCTTACGCGCATCTTCATCCTCGGCGATAGGCTTCGGCGAGCAGGGTGATCGGATGCACCACGCGCACCTTCAGGCCCTTCTGCTTCACGCCGTTGATGAGCTGCAGGAGGCAACCCGAGTTGCCGTTGGCCACGACGGTGGCACCGGTGGACTGGAGGTGCCCGAGCTTGCGGTCCAGGAGCTTGTTCGCCATTTCCGGCTGCACAATGTTGTAGATGCCGGCGCTGCCGCAGCACCACGTGCTTTCGGGCAGCTCGACGAGCTTCAGGTTGGGGATGAGCTTCAGCAACTGGCGCGGCTGGGCGGTGATCTTCTGCCCGTGCGCCAGGTGGCAGGACTCGTGATAGGTCACCACCTGCGGCGGCGCGTGGTTGGCGGGCGGCTGGATGCCGATCTCCATGAGCCACTCGTGGATGTCTTTGACCTTCTTGTCCCAGAGCACGGCGCGGTCGTGATAGGCCGGGTCATCGGCCAACAGCTTGTGGTAGTGCTTGAGGTGGGAGCCGCAGCCGCCGGCGTTGCTGATGATGGCATCAAACTGGTCGGGCGGGAATTGCTCGATCTGCTTGCGCGCCAGCTCCTGCGCCATGCCCCACTCGCCATTGTGGGCGTGGAGTGAGCCGCAGCAGAGCTGCTTTTTGGGGGTGAATACTTCGCAACCATTGTGCGCCAGCACCTCTACCGTGTCGCGGTTGATGTCGCTGAAGATGAGGTCCTGGGCGCAGCCGGTGAGCATGGCGACGCGGTAGCGCTTGCGGCCCGCGGCGGGCGTGACGGGCGCAATCAGCTCGGCGGAGAACCTGGGCTGAATGTCGGGCGTGAATGCCTCCAGCTCGCGCAGGCGTTTGGGCAGGAGTTTGAGCACGCCGCTGCGCCGGACGAGCGTTTGCAGGCCGAGTTGCTGGTAAAGCCGCAGGATGCGGCCCACGAACCGCAGGTGGCCCAGGTCCATGAACAGCCAGCGGATGGCAAAGGCGCGGATGAAGTTGCGCGGGGGCGACTTGAGCACGCCGCTGAACTCGGCCTCGGCGCGGGCATGCTCGAACAGTTCGGCGTAGTTGACGCCCGCCGGGCAGGCGCTCATGCAGGCCAGGCAGCCGAGGCAGAAGTACATCTCGTCGGCGAATGTTCTGGTCACGTCCAGCCGGCCATCGGCAATCGCCCGCATCAGCGATATGCGTCCGCGGGGGCTGTGGCGCTCGATCTTGGTCGCATCGTAAGTCGGGCAGGTGGGCAGGCACAGCCCGCAGTGCATGCATTGCTGCACGACCGAGTAATCAAGGCCCTTGAGATGGGAAACGGGGGGGGTCACTGGTCAAACATCTTCCCCGGATTCAGAAGGCCGTTCGGGTCGAGCACGCGGCGCAGCTCGCGCATGACGCGCATTTGGGCGTCGCCGGCAAACCTGGGCAGGAAGGATTTCTTCGACACGCCGATGCCGTGCTCGCCGGTAATCGTGCCGCCCAGGCGGATTGCCTCGGTGAAGATCTCCTTAAAGGCCTCCTCCACGCGATGCATTTCGTCCTGGTTGCGCTCGTCGGTGAGGAAGGTCGGATGCAGGTTGCCGTCGCCCATGTGGCCGAAGGTGCCGATGCGCAGCTTGTGTTTGGCGGCGACGGCGGCGACGAAGCGGATCATCTTCGCCAGCTCGCTGCGCGGCACGGTGGCATCTTCGAGAATGGTGGTGGGCGAGACGCGGGCGAGGGCGGAAAAGGCGCTACGCCGGGCGGTAGCCAGCTTGGCCGCCTCGGCGTCATCCCGGGCGACACGCACTTCCTTGGCCCCGTTCTGGCGGGCGATGCTTTCCATCTTGGCGGCTTCGTCGGCGACCTGGCCGGGGTGGCCGTCGGTTTCCATGAGCAGGAGCGCCTCGCAATCCAGCGGCAGGCCGACCTTGGCGAAGTCCTCGACACAATGGATGGTGGTGCGGTCCAGGAATTCCAGCGTGCAGGGAATGACCTGGGCGGCAATGATGTCCGAAACGGTCTGGGCGGCCTGGTCCATCTGTGGGAAGGTTGCGACCAGTGTTTTCTGGGCGGCGGGCTTGGGGATGAGCTTGAGCAGCACCCTGGTGATGACGCCCAGCGTGCCCTCGGAGCCGATGAACAGGTCGCGCAGCGAATAACCCGCCACATCCTTCACGCACTTGTTGCCGGTCCAGAGCACCTCCCCATCCGGCAACACCACCTCCAACCCCATGACGTAATTGCGCGTGACGCCGTACTTGAGCCCGCGCAACCCGCCGGAGTTCTCGGCCACGTTGCCGCCGATGGTGGAAATCTTCAGGGAGCCGGGGTCCGGGGGGTAGAACAGGCCCGCCGCGCCTGCGGCATCGGCGATTGCCTGCGTCGTGGCGCCCGCCTCGACCCGCAGGGTGAGGTTGGCGCGGTCCAACTCCAGCACTTTGTCCATCTTGGCGAGGCAAAGGACGATGCAATCCGGGCTGGGCAGGCTGCCGCCGCTCAAGCCGGTGCCGGAGCCGCGCGTCACGACGGCGGTCCGGGTCTGGCCGGCCAGCTTCAGCACGCCGACAACCTGATCCGTGGTTGTTGCGAAGGCGACGCACCCCGGCATCTGCTGCAGCGCGGCGGTGCCGTCGAAGGAATACGGGATCAGGTCTTCCTTTTCCGTCAGGACATTGCCGTCGCCCACGATGCGCCGCAATTCGGAGATGATATTTTGCCCGAGTGACATAAGAGTTCGCTGCCGCAGGATGTTTGAGCCGGGCGGCTGGGTCAAGAAAACGAGCGTTGCGGTTTGCGGATGGACGGCTGGGAAGTTGCCACCGCCGGGGGCTTTCGGCTACACAATAGACGCATGGCAAACATGAACTCGTTAAGGAACTTGCTCCCGGGGATGCTTCTGGCCTTTGCCGCCGGCGGCGCCTCCGGGGCCGGCGCGCTCGAAGACTGGCAGAACCCGCAACTGACCGGCCGCAACAACCTCGCGCCGCACGCCACCATGGTTATTTGCCCGGACGCCAAGACCGCGTTGAAGATCGGCCCGGTGTCGAATGCCGAGCGGGTGAAGTCGCCCTGCTATCGTTCGCTCAATGGCCAGTGGAAATACCACTACGGCAGGAACCACCGCGAGCGGGTGGCGGGCTTCTGGGCGCCGGGTTTCGACGACCGGGCATGGCCAACCATCCCGGAGCCCGCCAACGTCGAGATGGAGGGCTATGGCATTCCGATTTACGTGAACGTGCCCTACCCGTGGCCCAAGCCCTGGCGCCCGCCGTTGGTGCCGGAGGATGACCCGAACAACACGGTCAATGCCTATCGCCGGACTTTCACCGTGCCCGGGGACTGGTCAGGCCGCCGCGTGCTGCTGACGTTCGACGGCGTGAATTCCTTCTGCCAGGTCTGGGTAAACGGTCAGGCGGTGGGCATGGGCAAGGATTCACGAACGCCGCTGGAGTTCGACATCACGCCGTTTCTCGCCCCCGGGGAGAACCTGCTGGCGGTCGAGAACTTTCGCTGGTGCGACGGTTCGTACCTCGAAGATCAGGACTTCTGGCGCATGAGCGGCATTTTCCGGGATGTCTATCTCTGGTCGCCGCCCGAGGTTCACATCCGCGACTTCGAGGTGAAAACGGAGTTGGATGCGCAGTATCGCGACGCGGCGTTGCGGGTTGACCTGAAGCTAACCAATTACACCCGATCGCCCCGCGCCCTGTTCCTCGACGCGACCTTGCTCGACCCGGCCGGCCGCAAGGTCGAGGTCTTCGATGTCCCGACGAAGACATACGCCGAACCGGGCTGGGAGACCGAGGCGGCACTTCATGCCCGCGTGCCCAACCCGCTGAAATGGAGCGCCGAGACGCCCCATCTCTACAAGCTGCTGATCACGCTCCGGGACAACATGGGGCGCGCGCTAGAGGTTATCCCGGTGAATGTCGGCTTCCGCAAAGTCGAGATCCGGGACGGGAACCTGCTGGTCAACGGCCAGCGCATCCTGATCAAGGGTGTGAACCGGCATGAGACCGACCCTGACTGCGGCCAGGCGGTCACCGTGGAGAGCATGGTTCGCGACATTCATGTGATGAAGCAGCATAACGTCAACGCCGTCCGCACCGCGCATTACCCAAACCAGCCGGCGTGGTATGACCTCTGCGACCGTTACGGGCTTTACCTGGTGGACGAAGCCAACATCGAGAGCCACGGCATGGGCTACGGCTCGGAGTCGTTGGCGAAGTTCCCCGAATGGCAGGCCGCGCACCTGGACCGCACGGTCCGGATGGTCGAGCGCGACAAGAACCATCCCTCGGTGATCATCTGGTCGCTCGGCAACGAGGCCGGCAACGGAACGAACTTCATGACGACCTACGACTGGACGAAACAGCGCGATCCCGGCCGGCCGGTGCATTACGAGCGCGCCGGGTTCGCGCGCAACACCGACATCTTCTGCCCGATGTACCCGCGCCCGTCCCTGCTCCGGCAATACGCCGACGGCGAGCGCGTGAGCGGCAAACACACGGGTGACGCCGATCTCGAACCTGAGCCCCAGCGCGCGCGGCCGCTCATCATGTGCGAGTATTCCCACGCCATGGGCAACAGTTCCGGCAACATGTGGCTCTACTGGGATCTGATCTACACCAAGCCGTTTCTGCAAGGCGGGTTCATCTGGGATTGGGTGGACCAGGCGCTGCGCGAGCCCATCAAGCGCAATGCCGGGCGCACGGTGCGCCGGCCGGTCAAAGGCGAAGCCACCTTCTGGGCGTTCGGCGGCGACTACGGTCCGCCCGGCACGCCCAGCGATCAGAACTTCCTGTGCAATGGCCTGGTTACGCCGGATCGCCGGCCGCACCCGGGCTTGCTCGAAGTGAAACACATCTACCAATGCGTCCACTGCAAGCCGGCTTTCGCCATGGAAGGCAAGCTCGCCGAGGCTGCGGCGCCGAGACTCGTGGAGGTGAAGAACTGGTTCGACTTCACCAACCTGAAGGACATCGCGGTTGTGGTCTGGCGCCTGACCGGCGATGGCCGGGAACTTCAAACGGGCCAACTCCCCGCGCCCGACCTGGCTCCGCACACGACGGCGCAACTGGCCATTCCTGTGAAAGCCTTCACGCCGAAGCCGGGGGTTGAGTATTTCATCGAAGTCAGCTTCCGGCTGAAGCAAGACGAGTCCTGGGCCAGCCGGGGACATGAGATCGCCTGGGATCAGTTCAAGCTGCCGGACTCGGCGCCGGCTTCCGTGCCGGACGCCGCCCCCCTCCCAGCCCTGCGGCTCGACCAGACCGCCGCGCTGGCCACAATCAGCGGCCAGGACTTCACCGCCACGTTCGACAAGCGGGCCGGCACGCTCAGCTCGCTGAGGTTCAAGGGAACCGAGCTGATCCAATCGCCGCTGCGCCCCGACTTCTGGCGCGCGCCGACAGACAATGACCGCGGACGCAAGATGGCGGAGTCCCAGGGCATCTGGCGCACGGCCCACGCCGGCGCCGAGGTGCGCGGCTTCCGCGCGGAGGAGAAGGCGCCCGCGGTCGTCGTGACCATCCACCATCGGCTGCCCCGGGTGACAGCCGATTGGACCACCACTTACACCGTGCATCGGACCGGCGACATGGTGGTGGAGGCGGATTTCGCCCCCAGCCGGACCGACCTGCCCAAGCTGCCACGCCTGGGCCTGCAGATGGTGATGCCGGCCGGCTTTGACCGGATCACCTGGCTCGGCCCCGGGCCGCAGGAAACCTATTGCGACCGCAAGGACGCCCGCATCGGCCTTTATTCGGGTTCGGTGCGCGAGCAGTTCTTTTACGACTACGTCGAGCCGGGAGAAAGCGGCAACAAGGTGGACGTCCGCTGGGTGGCGCTGGCCAACGGCAAGGGCGTCGGCTTGCTCGCCGTCGGCCTGCCCCGGCTTAGCGTCAACGCGCTCCACCACACTACCGACGACCTGCAGTCAGCCGAGCATCCGTTCGAGCTGCCGCGGCGGGACTTCGTGGTGCTGAACCTGAACTGGCAACAGCAGGGAGTGGGCGGTGACAACAGTTGGGGCTACTGGCCGCACGAGCAATACCTCATCCCCTGCCAGGCGCAGCGTTACAGCTTCCGGCTGCGGCCTTTCGACGCGAGCGGAATGTCGGGCCGGTCCGTGGCCCGTGCCGCCGGGCAGTTGGCGCGGCAGCCGGTTCCCTGAGACCCATGCCGCCGGCGCTGAAAGGTAACCCGCTCGGCTATGCCGCGCTGATCCTGGTCGTGGCGGCTGCGGCGGCCATCTGGTGGGGGCTCGACCGCATGGAGCCTCGCGTCAACTGGGTGCGCGTGGAAGCGCCGCGCCGCGCCGTTGTGGGTCAGCCCCTGCCATTGCGCGTGCACCTGGCTCCACTCGCGGAACCGACTCGCGTGTGCGCCGACCTCCATTGGGCGACCACGCGCAACGGTACGCTAGGGTGCCTTGCAAGTGGCGGCTCCAAACCGGTGGGCAGGGAGGGCGGGACCTTCGAATTCCAAGTAAGGGTGCCCCATGTGAACGAGCTGCAATTTGTCACTGGGATCATCTACCTGACCCCGACGGGCCGTTGGCGAGACCACACACTGGTCGCATCCACCGAGTTCATCCCGGTGAGCCGCAAGGCTGGCGCCCAGGTGGAGACACGACTCAAGCAGTTGCGCCTGCAACCGCCCGATGACGACGCGAAGCGCCCATTGCGCGCGGCGGCCGTGCCCCGCTGGCTGACCGCGCTGCTGTTTCTGGCGGCCGCGGTGGTGGCGCGGCGAGCCGTTTCCGCCACCGAAGCCCCCCCGCCAGACTTGGGAACCCGCTTTTGGCAGATGCTCGCCGTGCTGCTGGTGATGGTCTGCCTGTGGGAGTTGTTCGAGTTGGAGAGTTGGGTGGGCACGCACGCCCGGACGGTGGCACGCGCAGGCGATTTCTACTACCTGAGGGCCGCGTTTCAGAAGGTTGGGATCAGCATCGCCGGCGCAGCGGTCATCCTCTTTCTGATCCTCGGCTGGCGCTCACACCGTTCGTACCGGCTGTTGCTGGTGTTCTTCGGTTTGTATCTGGGCATTTCGGCCGCCAACCTGCTGTCGCTGCATGCGATTGATCGAATCGCCGACCTCTCATGGCGCGGCGTCTCGCTGGTCCAGGCCCTCAAGCTCGGCTGCGCCATCATGACCCTGCAAGGGGTTCTCCACGCCCGCCGAGCCGCATCGCCTGGACTTGCATGAGCGCGATTCGGACATACAACGTCGAAGCCAGCCGGCCCACGCTGGATGAAGCGCGGCGGCGGGTTATCGAGGAAATCAAGCGGGCCAGGCAAGGGGGCACGCGGGTGCTCAAAGTGATCCACGGCTACGGTTCGTCCGGCAAGGGCGGCGCGCTGTGCATCGGGCTGCGTAAATCGTTTCGGCTGCGGAGAAAAGAAGGCGTGATCAGGGAGTTCATCGCGGGCGAGGACTTTTCCATCTTCAACAACCAGGTGCTCGCCCTGCTGGACGCCGTGCCCGAACTGCGCGGCGACCCGGATCTGAATGCAGGCAACGAGGGCGTCACCCTCCTCTGGCTGAAGTGAGGGCGGACGGGATTGCGGCGGCGCGGGCGAACGGCGGCTAATCCTTCCGTGCTTGTGCCCGCTGCGGCATCAGGTTTGGTTGTCCCGGCAGAAGCACCTGTGCTAAGGTGAAGCCATGAAGACCAAACTAACGTTGTTCGCCGCTCTTCTAGCGGCGATGCTGGGCTGCCAGGTCCAGGCCCAGACCCGGGGATTCGTGGAGACTTTTGACACCTCGGCCGTGTCCGACACCTGGTGGCTTTGGGCCGATGGCAATTACCTCTACCCCGAGTGGATAGACGACACCGATCCCTACATTTCGGGGGGCTTCACGAACGATCTGGCATACCTGTTTGCCGACATCTCCAGTTCAGCGGGAAAGGTGGTTGGCAACTATGCCGCCGCCCGGATCGCCGCCATCGAGGCGGACGTCTCGGTGGACTATCCGGACGAGGTGCTGGCCGTTGATCTCTATTTCTACTCCAGTTACGACGACACTATTTACACCTTCGGCTACTGGCATTTGCCGGATACAAGTTGGTATAGGCTGGCAGCGCCCTTCGACAGTGCCGAGTGGTATGTTGAGGGAATTGGCTACACGTCGTTGCCAGCCCAGGCGCTGGCGACCATTGAAGAAGTGGGCATTATCGCCTATCCGGCGAGCGGTTTGACGCTTCAAACCTATGTCTATCTGGACAACTTCAGCCTTATCCCGGAATTGATCCGGCCCGCAGTGGCAATAGACATGTCGGGCGGCCCGCAACAAAACCAACCCCGACTACGCTTCCGCGCCGAACAGGGCCAGTCTTACGCGGTGCATTGGTGCGATGACTTGCGGACCGCGAACTGGGCCGCCCTCACCGGATATACGAACATCATCGGTTCCGGCACAACCATCACCGTGGTTGACTCCACCCCCAGGGCTCGCTGCTTCTACCGCGTCGCGACCGATATCCACTTGTCGAACTGACAGGACCGGCGGAGCGGCAATTCGGCGGTGAGCCTCGCAGGCGCAGTCGTTGTATATGTTCGTATTTGTTCTTGCCTGTTCTACCTTGTAGCATAGAATGTCGGTATATGGAACAAGAAGAGTTCATGGCCGACCCCAGGCAACTACAGGCCGAGGCGCAGAAGGAGCCGCGCCGGCGCTGTCTGGACGATTACTCCGACACCATCCGGCTTCTCAAGGATGAGAAGGGCTTCTCGCTCAGGGAGATCGCTGCCTGGCTTCAGGCGCGAGGGGTAAACGTTGACCACAATGCCGTTTGGCGCACCTATTCCATTGCCGGCAAAGGCCAATTGGCTCCCGTAAAGCCAGAACAATTCAAACGATACGAACAGCAGAAGACTAAAGACGCAGCAATGCCCTGGATGAATGAGGCGTAAGCTGCCACTTGGCAACAAGTTGGAGGTCGTCTGCTCAGGTTGCCGCCCACGCCGATGGCACCGACTGGACCGCAGGGCGGGCTAATTCACCTTCGAGGGTTGGGTAATCTCGAAGGGGATGGCAGGCAGGGTGCCGACTGCGGCCCGTTTTTGAGTGGCTGCCTTCTGTTTCTTGGCCGCGGCGGCCGGGACTTGACCGGAGACGATGCTGATGATGAGGTTTCCCTTCAGGCCGGGCCTGGCTTTGGCGGCATCGCTGCACAGCTCAATCTCAGTGCCATCTCTAGCGGGCGACACCTTCCCGAGCGCGATTCCCTCCGGCGGTTCGTTTAGCTCCAAGCCGAACCGATTGGCAGCGCCTCCGCCGGGCGTCGAGAAGCGGACGCGGGCGGTGCCGCCGGCGGGTATCTTCACCGGCGTGGCGCTGAGAATCTTGAGCGGCGTGCGGTTCACGGAGCGCCCCGTCACGTTGACGGCGAGTTCCCGGGCGGGGACCAGGTGTCGGTAGGCAAAAGCCTGCATCATGTCCTCGGCGGGAATGGCGGGGTGGACAAGCGGGCGGCCCCGCACGAAGGCACGGCCTTCCAGGAACAGCCGCGCGGGCTCCTCGGTGGGCGCGGGCGGCGCCTGGAGTGTAAGCCGCACCTGGTCCTGGTTTGCGGGTATACTGGCGCCGTTGAGCTTGAACCCGGACGGAGCGTCCACCAGGGACAGGGTAATCTCATTGGTGAAACCATCACGGCGAAGGGCAAAGACGGTTAAGGGCACGGCGGCCCCGGCACGGATGTTGAGGCTGGACGGCACAACGCGCAAAGCAAAGTCCGGCTGCGGCGGGCTGATGCGCAAACGATAAGCGAACTCCGCCCCGCCCTGACGCTGAGCATCCCCAACGTGCACGTAACAGGTCCCTTCGGCCGGCAGTGCGGCAGTGAGGTAAGCGTCCGCAAAATGCGTGTCCAGCCCGGCCCCTTTGTCCTCGTGGTCGTCATTGAAGGCCAGTTGTTTGCCAGCGGCGTCGGTCAGCTTGAGCACCGAATCCAGCGGTGAATCCAACCGGCGGGCATGGACTTCGGCGACGATGGTGTCGCCGGGGCGGCCTTTGACGCGGAACACGTCCCACTCGCCCGGCTGGCCGATGCGTCCGTTGACTATGACGGGCAGGGTAACCGGTTGGGCCGCGACCAGGGTGTCATTTGGCTCCTTTTCGGAGCATTCCGGCAAGGCGTCCACCGCAAACGGCAGGTTGTTGACGATCCGGTCCTGCCCGCGCAGGGTCAGCGGGTAGATGCCCGGCTCGCCGTTGGTCCGCGTTAAGGTGGCCAGGGGGAGATTCCAACCCTTGAGCTCGACGGTGGTTTGGGCATCAGCGGAGCCGCCCAGGGGGTAAATGCGGGTCAGGTAAGGCACCTCGCCCAGGGTGATGCGATAAACGAAGTCCTCGCGTCCGCGGTAGATCGAGTCCCGTATCTCGGCGATATACTCGCCATCCCTGGGGATTTCGTAGCAGAGCACGGGGTCGGGGTGGAAAAGATAATGGTCCGCGTGGGCCAACTCGCGGCCGCTGGCATCGTAGAGGGCGAGCGCCGCCTGGAACCAGCCGGGGACGGCGTCCGGCAGGTAAGGAATCAGCTCGCGCGCGGAAGCGGCGACGACGAGCCGAAGTCCTTTGCGGGCCGTGAACCGATAGCGGTCCACGCCCCCGGGCAGAATCTGGCCGTTGACGACCGCAGGCAGCGTAATGCGCATTTCCGTGGGCGCGGCGGCTTTCTGCTCATTGCTGAACCGGCGCTGCCTGAGGGTGGCCTCGTCCGGGACGGTGGTGGTGGTTCGCTTAGTGAATTCCGGCAGTTGGCCGATGCAGAAGCGCAGCGGATTCGACAGTCCTCCCGGCGTGGCCAGCCGGATTTCGCGGTCGCCCGGCGCGGCGTTGGCGCTGACGGTGACGCGCAAAGTGACGGTCTCGGCAATCGCCGGGTTCTGGTTTCGCCTGGGGGCAAAGAGGAAGAGCTTGCGCCGAATCTCGGCGGCGGCCCGCTCATCCGCGGCAGTCCAGACAACATTCGTGCCGGACCGTGCCGCCGCCGGGGCTTTGCGTTTCTTGCCGGCGCGAGATGCGGCGGCGCGTTTGCTCTGCAGTTCCTTGAGTTGGTCGCGCAGGTTATTGAACTCCTTTTGGTTCAAGGGGCGCGTGTATTCGCCAACCTTCACCTCGACGCCCGCGCCCGAGACGAACGCTGCGCCGGCATTGTTCAGATACTGCCCGCCAATCGCAACTTGAACCGTGGCGCCCTGCCGTCCACCGGCGGGATAGACGTAGCCAATGCGCGGGGCTAGGGATTGCGCGCGCCCGAAGGATGCCAGGGTCGTCAGAGCCAGAAGGCCGGCCAGAATCCTGCAGCAATCTGAAACCCGGCCCGACGGCCTGGGGCGATTCCAAAGGGCGCCGAGGGCGGTGGCGCCGGCTGCTGCCGGTTCGGTATGCGCAATCATAGGAGGAAACTCCACTGCGGTGCTGTTTACAGGATTTCCTTGAGGCGTCCGCCCGTGGGGACGTCGTCCGCAGGCGAGGGCGTGAGGCGGGCTGTGAGACCCTGCGGGTGGGGCAGCGTGGCGTCAGGGTCAATGCCCATCAACTCGTAGATGCTGCCGATGACGTCGCACGGATAGACGGGGCGCTGCTTGACCGTTTCGCCCTTGTCATCCGATGCGCCGACGACCTGGCCGCCCTTGAACCCGCCACCGGCGAGGACGGCGCAGAAGACCTTGCCGTAATGGCCGCGGCCCCCGTTCCAGGGCGCTTCCCACTGGACCCTGGGGGTGCGGCCGAATTCCCCGCTCCACCAGACGATGGTGCTGTCCAGCAAGCCGCGCTCGGACAAGTCCTGGAGCAGCGTGGCCATGCCCTTGTCCAGCTCGGGCAGCTTCCGGCGCATCGCCTGGAAGTGCTGTTTGTGGGTATCCCAGCCCTTGTAATTGATCGTGATGTAAGGGACGCCGCGTTCAACCAACCGCCGCGCCATCAGGCAGGACTGGCCGAAGGTGTTGCGTCCGTAGCGCTCTCGCAACTCATCCTTCTCCTGCGAGAGATCAAACACCTTGCCCGCGTCGCCCAGGATCAGGTCGTATGCCTCCTTCTCACACTGCGCGGAAGCCGCCAATTGGGCATCGTCCGGCAGGGCATGGGCGAGGGTGTTGAGCTTCTGGAGCAAGTCGCGCCGGTCCCGCTGGCGCTGCTCGGAGATGCCGGGCGCCACCACGCCTTCGACCGCGAAGCGGCTTTGCCCGGGGTCGCCGCCCGTGGCAAAGGGCTTGTAGCGCCCCCCCAGGAAACCGGCCTCGGAGAACCGCCCTTGCAGTTCGGTCAGCACGATATAAGGCGGGATCAGCCCGCGATAGCCCGCATCGTGACCCTTGAAGAGCGAGACCACGGCGCCGGCCGAGGGATAAACCACCCGGCCGCCGGGCGACCAGCCGGTTTGAACCATGTAGGCGGCCGTCTCGTGGGCGTTGATGCCGTGGGTCATGCTGCGGATGATGGAATACTTGTCGGCCTGCTTGGCCAAGAGCGGCAGCACCTCGCAAATCCGGATGCCGGGCACATTGGTCTCGATCGGCTTGGTGAACGGGCCGCAGTAATCGTTGCCGGCGCCTGGCTTCGGGTCGAACGTATCGAGGTGGGCGGGGCCGCCCCAGACCCAGATCTGGATGACGGCCTTGGCTTTCGCCTTTGCTGCCGCCGGGGCGGGGCGCCTGGCTCCGGGCGCGGCGGCCTGTGCCGCGTTCAGGCAGTGCGCGCCCAGCCAGTTGGGCAGCAGCAAACCTGCTGTGCCCAGGAGCGCCCGTTGCACCGCTTCACGCCGGGTGAGGCCCTCTGAACGCCGGCCCTGCGCCAAAGCACTCACTAACTTGCCGTGGTAATCAGTGGAGTTGTTCATAACTTCTCATCCTGCCTCAGTGCCGGTATAGAAACTCGGCGCTGTTGATTAACGACCAGGCCAGGTCAGCCGCCGCCGCCGCGCGCTCCTCTCGCTGGTCCGACTGGAAATAGGCCTCCACGATCTTGAACTCCTGCTCGGTCGGGAAACGGGAGAGAATCCCCAGGTACATGCCGGTGGCGATCCTGCGCGGATCATTGTCGGCTGCCGTCAGGTTCCTGATCATAGGGCTCTGCTCGATCTTGCGCTGCATCTGGCTGGAATTGAGCAGGTGCAGCCGCTGCTCGGCGGTAGGGCGGTTGTTGCGCTCGGACACCAGCCCGGTGTCCCGCGGGGAACGCCCGAACATTTCGAGGAAGGAACTGGTGATGCTGCCGTCCGCCAGGGTGATAGAACGCTGGTTCTCCGGGATATAGGTGAACGGCTCGGGAATGGCGCTCGAATAGTTCTCCGTGCCGCCGGTGATCTTGTTCAGGGCGTCAATGAGCACCTCCGCGTCCAGCCGGCGCAGGCGGTAGTGGGAGAAATGGGCGTCATCCGGAGAGGCGCCGTCCCTGGGGAGGGAGGAAAGCTGGTAGGTCCTGGAGTTCAGGATCAGGCGGTAGAGGTGCTTCAAATCGTAATGCGCGGCGATCAGCTCCCGCTCCAGCAAGGCCAGCAGCTCGGGGTTCGAGGGCGGGTTATCCGGGCGGATGTCGTCCGGTTCATGTATGATGCCGCGGCCCAGCAGCCAGGCCCAGACGCGGTTGGCGATGTTGCGGGTGAACCAGGGATTCTTCGGCGTAATCAGCCAGTCGGCGAACGCCTCGCGCGGGTCGCGCTCCGGGACCAGCCGGGCGGGCGTGCCATCCGGAAAGACCGGCGCGGCGAGCGCCACCGCGTTGGTTTTGACCGGATCGAAGAACACGATTTCCTCCTTCCATTCCATGGTGGGCTTGTAGCCGACTTTGGCGAAGAACGCGGCCAGGCCGTCCAGGCGTTCCTTGGGCCATTTGTCCGCCCGCGTTCCCATGAAAGTCAGGGCGACGGTCTGCGCGATGCCCGCCGGTTCCCGGTTTTGCATGGCGCGATAGAAGTTCACCGGCGGCACCCGGAAGTTGCTGCCGCTGGCGGTGAGCATCTGCCGCACCATCTGGTCGTAGGGAACATTGTCCCGGAGGCAGGTCCGGATCCAGCGGTGATAGGCCTGGGCGGCGTGGGGCCAAAGGTTGATGGGGAACTCCGCCTTGATGCGCAGCACGTCGCTCCAGCGCATCGCCCAGTAATCGGCAAACTCCTCCCGCTCCAGCAACCGGTCAATCAAGGCGCGCCGCTTATTCGGAGACCGGTCGAGGATGAACTCCTTGGCCTCGAACCCGCTGGGCAGCGTGCCAATGATGTCCAAATAGGCGCGCCGGACAAATACGCCGTCCGAGCAGACCGCCGCCGGTTGAAGGTTGGCCCCTGCAAGCCTCGCCAGCACCAGGTCGTCAACGGCATTCGGGCTCACGAGCTCCGCGCGCGCATCGTAGGGGTTCAGGCCCGGGGCCGGCGCCGCGCCCCCGGCCGGGGCCGCCAGCAGCAGCAGGACCAGCACCAACGTGGTCATGGTCATACTTCTCAGATTCGCAGACACATTACATCCGCACGAGCGCAATTCAACTCGGTCTATAAGACGCTCCAAACGGGCTATTCGTTACGCCTGATACCAACTCCACCTCGCGATCGCACCATTCGCCGCCGGCAACTCCCCCTCGCCCCTTCCGAAGGGGGGCTGGGGAATAGCCGGAACATCTCACACCTGCGAACCCGGACCGCGGGCATCCTGCCCGCTTACACGGTTCGAACGGCCTAAGCGGGCAGGATGCCCGCGGTCCGGTCCAGTGGCATTGTCGAGCCGCGCCCCAAGCGCCGGAGGCGCAAGACAGTCTTCTTCCTTGGGCGGTTTTATGCCGTGGATCCGGGCCTGCCGCATATCGCTTCATCTATACACCGCAGCATGGCTCTCATTAACACCCCGCTTCAGCGGGGTGTGGTACGCGGACGAGTCCCACAACCGCTTCAGCGGTTTACGACGGTGGATAAACCGCTGAAGCGGTTCCGAGGCCGAGACCATCGCCCCCACCCCGCTGAAGCGGGGTGTTAATAAGAGGCTGGTCGCCAACTCCGAAGAAACCTGTCGTGCGCCCAACCGCCGGAGGTCCCTGACTTAGTTCTGTCGTGGTGCGAACAAAACTAGAGACCAGCGTGCGGTCAAAACCAGAAAACTGATGCCTGCAGGGAGCAAATTGGTGTTTAGGCGTTGGAGTGGCATGACAATTGACCTGCCTCAGCAGGGATACGGCGCTGCGCTCTAACCCTGGTCCAATGGCCCAGAGTCGGAAGGTTGGGTAGATTTGCCTCTGCTCGGCATGCCCCTGCCGTTTCAAGCTCTAAAGCGTAAAATCCCCGGGGCTCTGAAGGACCGCGTTCCCCCGGGCTTGCCCAAGGCATGAGTGTTAGCCCAAACCCCGTATCAATCTGGACCTCCTTTCCCATCTCCGGCCTCATGAACGCGATTCTAGTTTTGATCGCACAGAGAATTCTAGTTTTGTCTGCTACACGACAGTCCCTGACTTAGTTCTTGCCTTGCTCGCCCGTTTCTACTAAGAAGAGTCCCGGCCGGTTTGCCACCGGTTTGGGTGCCGGCGGGCGGGGACTTCCTTTCAAGCCTCCTGTCGCGCCGACAGCAGCCGGATTGCAGGCCGGGAAACGCAGGCGACATTCAAACCTCGGAGACTATGAAACGAAATGCCTTCTTACTGGCAGCGGGCAGCCTCTTGTGCGCGGCGCTCACCGCGTCGGCCACGACCCGCTATGTGAACCTCAACAACCCCGCGCCGGTCCCGCCCTATACGAACTGGCCCGGCGCCGCCACCAACATCCAGCACGCCATAGACGAGGCGGTGGATGGGGATGAGATTATCGTCACCAACGGTGTCTATGCCACGGGCGGCCTGGCCGTGTACGGCACGATGACCAATCGCGTGGCCATCAACAAAGCAGTGACAGTGCACAGCGTCAACGGCCCGCTGCTGACGGTCATCGAAGGCCGCGCGGTGGCGGGGACCGGAGTTGGGGATGGGGCGATTCGGTGCGCGTACGTGGGGACCAACGCGGTGCTGAGCGGGTTTACCTTGACCAACGGTCACACGCGGAGGGATGGGGACTATTACAAAGAGTGCTGCGGCAGCGGAGTATGGTGTGAGCCGTCTGGGGTGGTCAGCAACTGCACCTTGAGCGGCAACTTGGCCTCCGGCTCTGGTGGCGGGGCGTTTGATGGCACCCTGAACAACTGCACCTTGAGCGGCAACTCGGCCTACTTCTGCTACTATGATGAGTATACCGGCCAACTCTACGAGGGCGGCGAGGGCGGCGGGGCCTTTCATGCCGACCTGAATAACTGCAACTTGAGCAACAACTCGGCCTACTCTGGCGGCGGGGCGTCTGGTGGCACCCTGAACAACTGCAACTTGAACGGCAACTCGGCCGGCTACCTTGGCTCCGGCGGCGGGGCCTTTCATGCCGACCTGAATAACTGCAACTTGAGCAACAACTCGGCCTACGATTCTGGCGGCGGGGCGTTTTATGGCACCCTGAACAACTGCAACTTGAGCGGCAACTGGGCCATGTATGGCGGCGGGGCGGATCGCAGCACCCTAAACGACTGCACCTTGAGCGACAACTCGGCCGACATTGGCGGCGGGGCGTCTGGTGGCACCCTGAACAACTGCACCTTGAGCGGCAACTCGGCCTACTACTATGGCGGCGGGGCGTCTGGTGGCACCCTGAACAACTGCACCTTGAGCGGCAACTCGGCCTGGTACGATGGTGGCGGGGCGTATGGGAGCATCCTGAATAACTGCACCTTGAGCGACAACTCCGCCGACTGGGGTGGCGGGGCGAATAGTGGCACCCTGAACAACTGCATTGTGTATTACAATTCGGCTCCCAACGGCCCAAACCACTACGACTGCATCTTAAACTATTCCTGCACGACGCCGCTGCCTGCGGGCACGGGCAATTTCACCGAAGAGCCCCGGTTTGTGAACACCAATGGGTGGAGCAATCTGCGGCTCCAGGCCAACTCACCCTGCATCAACGCGGGCAACAATGCTTATGTTGTCGGCGCGACTGACTTGGACGGCAACCCGCGCATCAACGGCGACACGGTGGATGTGGGAGCGTATGAACTTCAGCCTGTGCATTATGTGACAATGACCAACAGCAACCCGTTGGCTCCCTACAATTCGTGGGCCACCGCCGCGACCAGCATTCAGGACGCCATAGACGTGGCAGTGGACGGAGAGGAGATTGTCGTTGCCGACGGCGTCTATGCCACGGGCGGCCGGGCCGTGTATGAGACGATGACCAACCGCGTGGTCATTGACAAGGTGGTGACAGTGCGCAGTGTCAACGGCCCGCTGCTGGCAGTCATAGAAGGGTGCGCGGTGGCGGAGACGGGGAATGGGGATGCGGCGATTCGGTGCGTGTATGTGGGGCCCAACGCGGTGCTGAGCGGGTTTACCTTGACCAACGGCCACACGCGAAGGTGGCCTGGGGACTCTGACAAGGAGATGAGCGGCGGCGGAGCATGGTGTGAGCCGTCGGGGGTGGTCAGCAATTGCACTTTGAGCGGCAACTCGGCCTACTACATTGGCGGTGGGGCGTATTCTGGTACCCTGAACAACTGCACCTTGAGCGGCAACTCGGCCGAAGCTGGCGGCGGGGCGGATGGAAGCACCCTGAACAACTGCACCTTGAGCGGCAACTCGGCCTACCAAGCTGGGGGCGGGGCGTCTGGTTGCACCCTGAACAACTGCACCTTGAGCGGCAACTCGGCCTATTATCAACCTGGGGGCGGGGCGTCTGGTTGCACCCTGAACAACTGCACCTTGAGCGGCAACTCGGCCGTGGATGGCGGCGGGGCGTCTGGTGGCACCCTGAACAACTGCACCTTGAGCGGCAACTGGGCCTACAATGGTGGCGGGGCGTGTGGTGGCACCCTGAACAACTGCACCTTGAGCGGCAACTCGGCCTGGTACGATGGTGGCGGGGCGTATGGGAGCATCCTGAATAACTGCACCTTGTGCGACAACTCCGCCGACTGGGGTGGCGGGGCGAATAGTGGCACCCTGAACAACTGCATTGTGTATTACAATTCGGCTCCCAACGGCCCAAACCACCTCAACTGCGGTTTCAACTATTCCTGCACGACGCCGCTGCCTGCGGGCACGGGCAATTTCAGCGATGAGCCCAGGTTTGTGAACACCAATGGGTGGAGCAACCTGCGTCTCCAAACCAACTCCCCCTGCGTCAACGCCGGCAATAACCTCTACGCTCCCGGCCTGGCTGACTTGGACGGCCTCCCGCGCATCGCCGGCGGCAGGGTGGACGTTGGCGCCTACGAGTTCCAGGGCGCTGGTCTGAGCGGCTTTAGCGCCTGGCTCTGGCAATACGGCCTGCGCAGTGACGGATCAAGCGACTACGCGCACAGCGACACCGACGGCCACAACAACTGGCAGGAGTGGCGTTGCCAGACCGATCCCACCAACGCGCTCTCGGCGTTGCGCCTGTTGTCCGCGTTGCCCGCCGGGACCGACGTGACAGTGACCTGGCAGAGCGTGGCCGGGGTGGAGTACTACCTGTTGCGCGGCACCAATCTCTCGGCGCAACCGCCGTTTGGGCTCGTGGCGACCAACCTGGCGGGCCAGGCCGGCGCCACCAGTTACACGGATACCAATGCGGCCCACCTGGCCCCGCTCTACTACCGAGTCGGGGTGGGGGAATAGGCCGAATACTCCAGACTCCGATGGAAACGGCCACAATGCGCCGCGTGAGGGCACGCGGCCTACAGCCAAACACCCCCATTCCTGTAGGCCGCGTGCCCTCACGCGGTGTTGGGTGTGAAGTATCCGGGCTTGCCGGAGCATCTCACACCACTTCCAGATTGGAACTGCATGATTCTACGACTGGGCAGTCCCCTCACCCCTGCCCTCTCCCCTTCGGAAGGGGCGAGGGGGAGTTGCTTTGTGGGCTTAACGGCGTCCAGGCTGGAGCGACTTCAGCATCGCGGCGACATGCCTGGCCTCGTCAGTATTGGCGTCGGTCTTGGCAAGGTGCTGCTTGAAATAGCGGATGGCCGCGTTGGTGTCCTTTCTTTGCAGGGCGATTTCGGCCAGTCCGGAGTAAGTGCTGTAGGCGGCGGGAAAGGCTTCGAGGATGGCTTTGCATTCAGCTTCGGCGGCGTCCAACTGGCCGGCGCGCAGATAGGCCAGCGCCAGGTTGCGGCGGATTTCGTAGGTATTGGTCAGGGAGAGGGCGCGAGTGAGCGGCGGTATGGCGTTGGAGGACTGGTTCATTAGGAGGTGGAGCATGCCCTTGCTGGCGAGGACCTCGGCATCATTGGGAGCGAGTTGCAGGTGCCGGTCTATGATCCGGATGGCCTCCGAGTGGCTCCCATGCGCCATCAAGCCGGCTATGGCGCGGTCGAATACGAAGGGATCGCGGGGGGGGGTGGCCAGCATGGCGTAGATGATGCCTTCGGCCTTGGGCCGGTTGGTGAGGGCGAACCACGCCTTGGCTTCTGTCAGGGTCAAGTTGACCTCGTTGGTCAACCCGAGCGGTTGGAAGGCGGGGTCGGCTTTTATCTCATCCACCCATCGGAGCGCCTGGGCGGGATTCAAGCCGTCGGCGCAGATATCGGCGAGCAGGAGGCGCGCGGGAAGGAAGTTCGGCGCCAGTTCCTTGACGCGTTCGAATTGCTGGCAGGCCTGGCGGAGCATGCCGCTGCGGGAGAGCCCCAGGCCCAGTTTGAAGCAGGAGTTCGGCTCGTCGAACGGGCCGTTGTCGGCGAGCAGTTGGAGCACACTGCGGTACTTGCCGAACTGGTCCTCGATGGGCGAGTCCGGGACGACGGTCATTTCCTGGCGCGCCAGCAGGTTGCTGTTGCACTGGAGATTGAGCCGGGCCGGGAGGTTTTCGGCATTCAATTCCAAGGCCAGCTCGAAGCAGGAGGCCGCCTCCTTCCATTGGTTATTTCGCTGAAGGGTCACGCCCCAGTGGTTCAGGGCGCGGGAATACCAGACGGCGAGCAGTGTGGCGCCGGCCGGCGGGGGCGTTTGAAGGCGCGCCGTTTTCATCAACCATTTGGAGAAGCCGGATCGCGGGAGTTCGGGTTGGGAAGCGAGTCGGAGCACCGGCTTAACGACTGCCGGGATGGCATTCCGCCAGAAGTCCTGGTTGGCCGCCAGCTCCGCGGGGGTCAGCGGTGGTGCGCTGAGGTTCCTGGAGGGATAGTCCTTCATTTCCTGTATCAGGCCCAGGGGCTGCGGGTAGAAACGATTGAGCATCGCCCCAAAGGCGGGCGGGAAGCAGTAGACGCGGTTGCTCTGCACAACGCGATCCAGCAGTTGCACCACTTCCACGGGGTTCAGGGGCGCATCGGGGTTGGACAGGCCCAGCGCGGCCGGGGCAGGGGCCGGCCAGCGGTCAGGGTATTTCCGGCTAAGCCAGTCGCGGTAGGCGGGCAGCGGCAGGCTGCGTGTTTCCACCTGCAGATAGCGTTCCGCGGTGCCTTCGCGGCTCAGCGCGGCGCGCAGGAGTTTGAGGTGGCCCGGGTCATCACTGAGCACGACGGCCCCCTCCGGCGGCAGCCAATCCGCAGCCAGGCGGGCATAACGGTCGAGATGCGGCGCATGGAGGGTGCGGATTGCGGGGATGTTCACCAGGAGCAACCCGGCCAGCAACAAGACGGGCAGAGCAGCGGCGGCTTTGGTGGCCGCCAGGTAAAGCGCGCGGCGAAAGGTCTGGCGCGGGCTGAGGCGATGGAGCATTGCAGGGCCGACAAACAGGAGGAAGAAGCCGCTGTAATAGCCGATGCTCAGGGCGGTGAGGTAGTAAAACGTCAGGAACGGCAAAGGGATGCCGTTTTCCCGGCCGATCTGGCGCGGGCTGAAGGGCGCGCCGCAGACAATCCAGAGGCAGAGCGCCAGGAGAAAGGCATGCGCAAGGTGCATGATGAACATGGCCGGGTCCAACCGGACGCGGCCCAGGCCGCCGCCCAGCCTGCGCCAGCGAATGCTCAGCAGGAAGATGGGCAGCAGCGAGCCGGCGGCCAGCAGCAGAGCGATGTCGCGGTGGTAACGGAAGAACACGCGGTAAATCACGCGGAGGGATGCCTCGTAAACCGCCGCGGACTCTTGCAGCGCCGGCCAGAAACCGAGGGCGGAATGCGGGGAAAGCGACTGCACCAGCGCCGGCAAGAGAAAGAGCGACAGGCCCGCCAGCCCGAACAGCACCATGCGCAGGAAGAAGCGCATATCGTCGGCCAGAGCGGATTTGACTTTGCGCCATCTTGATTGGTCCATGCGCCGGAGCGTGCTCCGACGGAAGAAGCTGAAGTGCTTGGTTCGGACGAGCGCCACCACGAAGAGCGGCAGGAAGCCGGCCATCGCCCAGTTGTTGGCCATGGCGGCTCCAAAGAGAAGCGCGGCCCGGTCCAGCCAAGATGGCCGCGCGTCGAGGCGGTGTTCGAGCAGGCACCGGACCACGCAGGCGAACACCAGCAGATCCAGCATTTCGCCGGAGGCGCTGATGGCGTGCTCCCAGAAAGTCAATTGCAGCCCCAGCGCGATGGCCGCCAGGACAATCGGTATCCACGCCCGGGGCACCGTGAGCAGGGCGTGCGGGTCCCGGACCAGTTCGCGCTGCTGCGGCAGCCGGTTGTGGGGCAGCAACGCCACGGAGCGCGCCAGGGTCAGGAGGGTCAGGGCGGCGCAAGCGGCGGTGAACGCGTTGAGCGCCAGCGGCACCCACTGGGCCGGCAGCAGACGGAACGGCAAGGTCAGCAGGAACAGCAGCGGCTGGGAGAGCACGGGCTGCCAGTCCCAACCGTTGACCCGGCTTACCAGCGCGAGGCTGTCCAGAGTCACCCAGTGGTTGAGGGTGGCCAGGTACACCACCAGGGCGACCGCGCCAACCACCCACGGCAGGCGGTCGAGCGCGAAGCGGCGCTCGGTTCTGGAGGAGGATTCGGCGTTCATGCTTCCGCGGGTGACTCTATTGAAGCAGACCACTGCGGTCAATGCCTCCTAATATGTTTGGCCGGCGCGTAGGGGTGAACTGTCCGGGTCTGCGGGTCCGTTGGGTCTGCGGGATTGGCTTCAGCCTTTTAGCTGGGCGGCTATTTGTTGTCCAAGTTCGATAGCTTCCTTGGGCGGCCCCTTTATCTCCGCGCGGCGAACCGGTCCGGCTGTGAAGGAGAGGGCGCGCAGGTGGAGGCGGCTGTCCACCACTTCGGCGTAGGCGGCGACGGGGCTTTGGCAGCCGCCTCCCATTGCGGCCAGGAAGGCGCGCTCGGCCAGGACGCATTGCCGGGTGTTGAAGTGGTTGAGCCGCTCGCAGATTGACGCGATGCGCTCGTCGCCGGCGCGAATCTCGATGCCAATCGCGCCCTGGCCGACGCAAGGCAGCATTACCTCCGTGTCGAGGACTGTTGCCAGCAGGCCCTCCGGCACGGCATCGCCCTGGAGGCGGCCGGGCGGGGTGATGTGGAAGTCGAGGCGCGCCAGGCCGGCCAGCGCCAGCACGGTAGCGTCCAAGTCAGGCCGCTCGGCCAGCTTTTGCAGGCGGGTGACCACGTTGCCGCGGATGTCGGGGACTTTGAGGCGGGGATTGAGCGCGAGCAACTGGGCCTTTCGCCGGGTGCTACTGGTCGCGACCACCGCGCCCGCCGGGAGGTCCGCCACTGCCAGGCCGGGTTTGAACCCGCGTCGCGCGGATTGGCCGGGCGACCATTCGACGGCCTCGGCGTCGGCTTCGGCGGCGCGAAGGTAGTCGGCGTCGCGGTAGATCAACACGTCGCGCACGTCAGCGCGTTTGCCGACGGCGCCCAGGCTGAGGCCCGGGGGCAATTCGGTGGGCAGGTCTTTGAGGCTGTGCACCGCCAGGTCGGCGCGATGCTTGAGGAGGGCAACTTCGAGTTCCTTGGTGAAGAGGCCCTTGGGCAGGCTCTTGCCTTCCTGCGCCAGGGAGGCGGTCTGGAGTTTGTCGCCCGTGGTCTTGATGATCTTCAGCTCGAAACTCAGTTTCGGGAACGCAGCGCGGCACTGGGCCAGGACAAGATTGGCCTGGGCGAGCGCCAGGGCGCTGCCGCGGGTGGCGATTGTGATGGGGCGGGCGGAAAGCATGGGGGACTGGGGCGTGGCGCGCGGTGCGTGTCAGAAAGGGTCAACACGTGGCGCGATTGGCAGCAGCGGTCCCGGGCTTCACGAGCTGAGCCCAAGGCGTTCCCCCCGCATGTTCCAGCACCGCCTGCGCCTTTTCGCGGATGATCTGCTCGCAACGGGCCACCTCCTGCTGGCGCTGTTTGAGGTAATCGTCGGCAATCGTCTGCAGGTCGTCTATGTTGTAGAGATAGACGTTTTCCAGGAAGTTGACTTCGGGCTCGATGTCGCGGGGCACGGCGAGGTCAATGAGCAGCAGGGGGCGGTTGCGGCGCGCCTTGAGCAGCGGCGCCAGCCGGGCGCGGTCGAGGATGTAATGCGGTGCCGAGGTGCTGGTGATGACGATGTCAACGCGCGCGAATTCGCCGGTCCAATCCCCGAAAGGCACGGCGCGTCCGCCCAGTTCATGGGCCAGGGCGAGCGCCTTGTCGTGCGAACGGTTGGCCACCGCGAGGCTGCGGGCGCCGCGCGAGACCAGTGCGCGGGCGGTCTTCTCGCTCGTGTCGCCCGCGCCGACGACCAGCACGTCGCGGTCGCTCAGCCGACTGAAGACCTTCTGCGCCAGCTCGACGGCGACCGACCCGACGGAGACACTGCCGCGCTGGATGCCGGTTTCGGTGCGGATGCGCTTGGCGACGTTGAAGGCGCGCTGGAAGGCCTTGTTGAGCCGGGCGCCGGTATGGCCGTGCTGGAGGGCGAGATCGTACGCGCGCTTAAGCTGGCCCAGAACCTCCGTCTCCCCAAGCACCATCGAGTCCAGGCCGCAGGCGACGCGGAAGAGATGTTGGACGCTTTGCGGCTCGCTCAGCGCGTAAAGCTCGCCGGCCAGTTGGTCGTGGCAGTCCTGGGACGCGACCAGGAATTCCCGGAGCGCGGCAAAGGCGCGGGAGGGCTCCATCGGCGTGGCGGCGTAGATTTCGACGCGGTTGCAGGTGGACAGGATGACTGCCTCGTCGGCGGCGCCCGAGCCGCGAAGCGACTCCAGGGCCGACGGCAAGCCCGCCTCGTCAAACGCAAAGCGCTCGCGCACCGCCACGGGCGCGGAGTGATGGCTCAGGCCTATGACGACGATCGGCATGTTAGGGGTTATGAAGGGGCGACAGGACATTGGTGCCCCAGAAGGTCAGCAGCACGAAGAGGAAGCTGCCGACGGCGCTCAGGGCGAAGCGGCGCCCGCCCTGGGCGAAGCGCCAGCGGAGGATGATCAAGCCCAGGTAAAGCAGCCAGACGCCCATGGACCAAACGATCTTCGGGTCGCCGCGGTAAGCCTGGGGATGGTCCAGGCGGGCCAGGGCCAACACGCCGACCGCCAGCCCGATCGTCAGGCAAACAAACCCGATGGCCAGCAGCCGTTCCGCCGCCGCCTCCAGCCGCTGGATGGGGGGCAGGAGCGAGAAGATCGCCCGCAGCTTGTTAAACTTCAGATTGCGCTCCTGGGTAAGGAACATCAGGGCCGCCACGGCGCTGAGACCAAACGCGCCGTAGGAGAGCGACAGCAGCGCAGCGTGCAGGCTCGTCCAGACGGTCGCCAGCCCGGGCCGGGCGCTGGGCGGGGTGTCGAGGCTGGGCATCAGGGCAAAGACCCCGATGGCCAAGAGGACCGGCGAGGCAAAAGCGCCGAGGAACCGCAGGCGCGCCCACAGGCCGATCACCAAATAGCCCGCCACGATCGCCCACATGATGAAGAGCGTAGCCTCGTAAAGATTGGTAACGGGGCAGCGGCCCAGGTGAAACCCGCGCTGCAGCATCGCCGCGGTGTGCAGGCCAAAGCCAACCAGCAGCAGCAGGTAATTGATGCGGTTGTCCCGGCGGAACCCGTTTCGCCACAGGAACACCGAATAAACCATGCTGAGCCCGTAAATGGCCACAGCCAGCAGGAAAAGGTGTCGGTCAGTCAGCCAATCCACGCTGAAAGGTTAATCCGCCAAAGGGCCGGTGCAAGCGGCAATTGAAAAGCGCAAGCAGCCCTCTGTTTGCCTCACGGTGGTTCAGCGGCCAAAGCGCGAAAAGCCGTTTTCGGGGAATTCTCTCCCCTCGCCCGCCACTTGACCAAGCCGCCGCCGTGGCGAGGCCCGTAACAGGAGGTTTTCCCCATGTAACACGGTTTGTGGACCTATATAGATGAACATGAAAACACTCTCTCCTCCCCAATCGGGCCGCGTCGGGAATGTCGTCTACGTCCTGAGCCGCTACGGCCAGCTCGTGCGCCAGTTCGTGCCACCGCGCAACCCGCAAACCCCACGCCAGCAGGCCAATCGCCAGGCCTTCGCGGCCGTCGCCAGCCGCTGGCGCACCCTCGTCCCCGACCA
>Ga0209201_1001019_pt1 | contig 34746 bp, 53 predicted proteins | sample AD_UKC055_MetaG_FD_184411 | JGI IMG/M metagenome (GOLD analysis project Ga0209201, IMG submission 184411) | Active sludge microbial communities of municipal wastewater-treating anaerobic digesters from USA - AD_UKC055_MetaG (SPAdes) (version 2) | ecosystem: Engineered > Bioreactor > Anaerobic >... | reverse complement strand
CCTCGCTGATACTGACCGAAGATAACGTAAGTTTTTTGGATTTTCCCAGACATACGAAAGGATGCGACATTGAGCAAACAGATAGACGGACATAAGCCGGGGCGGTGCTGAATGGCGAAGTATAACACCTTCCTTGTCATGGACACCAAGACCCGCAAGCCCGAACTTGTCACCTCATCCGCAAGGAAGGCAACCGCTCAACTCTGCAAGGGTAAGCGGGTAGAGGTCTGGAACGAGAACGAGCGCACAGCGATTGTTTACTCGCATCAGGCGTACAAGATGAAGCCATACATCGAGGTTGAGCGGGAGTATATCAGGACAAAGCAGATGAGCGCAGAGGTCAGGAACGCAAAGCGCGGCATCATGCGAATGTGAGGGAGATATGAGCGAAATAAAGAAACCGCTCGACCTGCGCGAACAGGCCGAGGAAATCCTAAAGATAGCGGCCCAGCACGGCGTGGAGCAGAACTTCTTTTTTATCACCACATTCAAGCGGTATCAGGTGCAAATAAACATCCTGACCGACCTTGAAAAGACTATCCGCTCCGAGGGAACGCTGGTCACGAAGGAATACATCAAGGGTCGCGGAAACGTCTACACGCACCCGGCCATCGCTGAATACAACCGGACAAGCACGGCCGCCAATCAGACCGTCCAGACGCTAATGAAGATCATTACCACGCTTCGCAAAGAGGACGAAGATGGTGGGAGCGACCTGCTGTCATTCCTGCGAAAAGGCAAGTGGGGAAACGATGACGAGTGAATTACTGCAAGGAATACCTGGACGCGATCCGCCGGGGAGATGAGGTGGTTAGTGCCAAGGTGCGGGCGGTGTACGAGCGCGAGGTGGCGTGGATGGACAGCCCACCGGGTGGCTTTGAGTTCTTCGAATCCGTTGGCGAGCATCCGATTCGGTTCATCGAAAGTGTGTGCCGGCACTCAAAGGGGCGGTGGGCCGGCAAGCGGTTCAAATTGGAATTGTTCCAGAAGGCAAAGATACAGCTTGCGTTCGGGTGGATAGAAACCGCGACACGCAAACGGCGCTTCCGCGAGGTTGTGGACATCCGCGGGCGTAAGTGCGGGAAGTCAAGCGAAACGGCCGCGATTGAATGGTACATGTTGATGGCCGATGAAGAAGGCGGCGCTGAAATCTACTGTACGTCTAATAAACTGGATCAGGCTAAGCTAATCTTTAATGAAGCGGTCAATATGCGGGCGCAATCGAACGATCTGAAGAAGTACACGCGCAAGCGGCAGAGTGATATTTACTTTCCGGAATTATTCAGCTTCATCAAGGCGATTGCATCAGACACGTCTACAATGGACGGCCTGAACGCGCACTTCTTCAGCCAGGACGAGTTCCATGAGGCGCGGGACAGCAAGATTTATGACGTGATGGTCCAGAGCCAAGCCGCCCGCGAGCAGCCGCTGGCGTGGCTGATTTCGACCAACGGCTTTGTGCGCGAGGCTTTTTTTGATGCCAAGTATGACTACTGCAGCAAGGTGGCCTTGTGGGAGCCCGGGTTTGAGGACTACCGCCTGCTGCCGCTCCTGTATGAACTGGACAGCCGGGACGAATGGAGTGACCCCAAGTGCTGGGGCAAGGCCAACCCGGGGCTGGGCCGCATCAAGAGCATGGCGACGCTGGCGGAGAATGTGGAAAAGGCCAAGCGCGACCCGACCTTCCTGCAGACGGTGCTGACCAAGGACTTCAACGTGCCGGAGAACAGCGCCGCGGCGTGGCTGCCCTATGACGTGATTGTGAACGACGCCGTGGCGGACCCGGAATACCTGAAGCGCTCTTACTGCGTCGGCGGGTGCGACCTCAGCGCAACGACCGACCTGACCTGCGCGACCGTCATCATCAGAAAGCCGAACGACGAGCATTTCTATGTCCGGCAGCAGTATTTCCTTCCGCAGGCGCGGGTGGACGCCACGGAGCAGTCAAACGCCCGGGAAGCGCCGTACCGGCTGTGGTCGGAACAGGGCTGGCTGACCATTTGCGAAGGAGCGACGGTGGACTACTCCCAGGTGACGCGGTGGTTTGTGGAGATGGTGGAGCGCCATGACATCAGGCCGCTTTGGGTCGGGTACGACCGGGCGCTGGCAGGCTACTGGGTTGAGGACATGAAGGAGGCGGGGTTCGCGGACATGGAGAAGATTGCCCAGGGACCCTTCACATGGAATTACCCGATGAAGCGCTTGGCCGGCCTGTTCGAGGAGAAGAAGGTCGTCTATGACAACAACCCCATCCTGCGCTGGTGCCTTCTGAATACGGGCGTCAAGACGCTGAACCGGGACGGTATCAACACGATTCAGCCAGTCAAAACCTCTTCCACGCGCCGCATCGACGGCATGGTGAGCCTGTTGAATGCGTTTGTGTGCTACTGCAACCACGAGACCGATTTTACGAATTATGTGAGGTGAGTGTATCAACATGAATTTCAGAGGTGCAATCGCCGCATTATTCGGCGGTCGGAAGGACAGGACCGGAACGACCTGGCGGGAGATCGGGACGTACAACAGCCACTTCTATCCGTTCCAGGGCGGGGTGTACGGGAACGATGTGGCCCGGGCTTGTGTCCACACGCTGGCGGAGCACACCAGCAAGGCCAACGCGGTGGCGCGGCAGGACCCGGCGCTGGAGCGCCTGCTGCGGGTGCGGCCGAACCTGTACATGAACGGCAAGGATTTTCTGTATAAGTGCCGGACATTGTACGAGGTGAACAACACGGTTTTTGTCTACATCAACCGGGACGAGCGGGGGCGGGCGATTTCGATGTACCCGGTGCCGAACTGCCCGGCGGAAGCCGTGGAGAACGGCGGCAGGCTGTACATCCGATTTCAGTTCGCGGGCGGCCAGAAACTGACGGCCGGGTGGGATGACCTGCTGGTGCTGCGGAAGCACTACAACGAGTCTGACATCTTCGGCGACAGCAACCACGCCATCACGACCAGCCTGCAGCTGCTGGACACCACAGGCCAGGGCATGGCCAACGCCATCAAGTCGACCGCGAACCTGCGCGGCATCCTGAAGAGCACCAAGGCGATGCTCAGCGATGATGACATCAAGCGGCAGAAAGACCGCTTCGTGGCGGACTACCTGAGCCTGGAGAACAGCAGCGGCATCGCGATGCTGGACAGCACGGTCGATTTCAAGCCTGTGGACGTGAAGCCGGAGATCGCCACCTACGAGCATGTCGGGCAGCTTCGGGAGAACATTTACCGCTACTTTGGTGTCAGCGAGGATGCTATCCAAGGCAAACTGTTCGGAGACGCCTGGGAAGCGTTCTACGACAGCGCGGTTGAGCCGTTCCTGATCGCGCTCGGGCTGGAATTGACGTATAAGGTGTACACCGACCGGCAGCGGGGCTTCGGCAACGAGGTTGTGTTTGAATCGAGCCGGATGCAGTACATGTCGATGGACAATAAACTGAAGCTAATACAGCTTGTGGACAGAAAAACCATGCTTCCCAATGAGCTCCGGGCGATTCTGAACCTTCCGCCGGTGCCCTGGGGCGACGAGCCTTTGTTCTGGCAGGACCCTAAAGGCGAGGCAGAATTAAAAGAGCCGGACAAGGAGCCGGAGAAAGGTGAGGAAGATGCCAGTCAAACCGAATAGAGAATATCGTGCCATGTCCCTGATGAAGCCGTCTGAGCAGAAACGCATCCAGACGGATTTTTATGTTGAGGGATATGCGACCACGTTCAATGATCCGTATGTCCTGTTTGAGAGCGAGGGCAACAAATACTTCGAGGTGATTGACCGCGGCGCCCTGGACGGGGCGGATGTCAGCGACGTCATCATGCAGTTGGACCATCAGGGACGTGTCCGGGCGCGGACCAGCAACAGGACGCTGGGCATCGAGCCGGACGACCACGGGCTGTTTACCTATGCTGATTTGAGCCGCTCCAGTGCGGCGCGTGAACTGCACGAGGATATTACCAGCGGGCTGATTACCCAGATGTCCTGGGCCTTCACCGTGGACAAGGACGAATACGACAAGTCGAACCGGACGCGCGTCATCAAGCGCATCCGCAAGGTTTACGACGTATCAGCGGTTTCAATCCCGGCTAATCCCGGGACGGAAATATCTGCCCGGTCCTACTTCGACGGAGTGATCGAAGCGGAGCGTCAGGAGTTGGCGCGGCGGCAGAGAGAACTTGAACTGACCAAGGCGAAATACTTTTACCTGGGAGTGAACTAAATGACTTTGGATGAAATGAACCTCCAGCAGGTGGAGGAGAGGCTGGCCGCGCTGGACGTGGAAGTCCGCGAGGCGACCGAAGCCGAGGCGGTGGAAAAGGCCGCCGAGGAAAAGAAGGGCCTGCTCACCCGCAAGGCCGAACTGGTTGACCTGGAGCAGCGAAAAAAGACTACGCTGGAACTGAACGAGGGCAAGGCGCCCGAAAAAATCATTGAGGCAAGGAAGGAAGAAAAGAAAATGGAAGTTGAAAAGATGCTGGACCGTTCCAGCGAGGAATACCGCAGCGCGTGGCTGAAGAACCTGCAGGGCAAGGAACTCAACGAGGTGGAGAAGCGCGCCTTGACTGGCGGCACCTCCGCGCTGCCCGAAGCGACCGCGAACAAGGTCGTCGAGATCCTGGTGGACACCGTCCCGCTGCTGAATGAAATTGAACTGTTCAGGATGCCCGGAAGCATCAACATTGCTGTGGAAGTCACCGCGCCAGGTGCGACCCGCGAGGCCGCCGGCGGAACCGTGACCGAGTCCACCGCTGTGCTGCGTCAGGTGACCCTGGCCGGCTACAACATGAACGCCTTCATCCGCCTGGGCGCTGACCTGGCCCAGCAGGCTGTGTCCGCGTTTGAGGATTGGCTGACCCGCAAACTGGCCGACGCCATCGGCAACAAGATTGAGGACTTCATCGTCAACGGTGACGGTTCCGGCGACCCGAAGGGCATCGAGAAGTACGTCGACACATGGGACGTGTCCGACGGCACCGGCGTGGACTGGACCGGCGGAACTTCCAATGACGCGCTGGCCGTGAAGGACCTGGACGCCGCGATTGGCCTGCTGCCCGCGAAGTACGACCGCGACAGCAAGTTCGTCATGAGCAAAAAGACCTTCTACACCAACGTGGTGAACCTGACCGACGCAAACAACCTGCCGGTGGTCGAGCGAGACGGCCGCAACTTCTACGTCAGGGGCTACCCGGTCGTGTTCTCCAACTACGTCACCGCCGGCACCATTTTCTTCGGTGACTTCAAGCGCGGCATGGTCGGCAACCTGTCCAGCGACATCAAGGTGGAGAAGCAGCGCAACCTGGCCGCCAACGCCTGGGATTTCCTCGGCTGGGCCGTGTTTGATTGCGCCCCCGCCGCGGCTGGCTGCATCGTCAAGGTCGCTGCCAACATCCAGGCGTAAGGAGGTAGAAAAATGGGACGCTATCCTGGAAAAGCAACGTGCGACGTGTCCGGCCTGCTCTTGGATGAGTTGAGGCCGGTGCTCGCCCTGAACCTGACCGCCGCGGAGGCGGCCGACCTGGACGCGGACGGATTGTTGGATGATTCGGCAACCCACACCACGGACGCAAAGACCTACACGACTATGATTGCCCAGCCACCCCAGGCGAGGCAACTGACTTTCACGCCCAGCGCGTCCGCTGACGCGGGGAATATCACCGTTGTTGGTACGGATATTGAAGATAATCCAATCACTGACAGCATAGCGACCAGTACCACGAACGCTGTAACGTCTGCCAAAGCCTTCAAGACCGTCACTTCGGTGACCTACCCGAAAGACGACGGAGGAATTACCTGGGACGCTGGCTGGAATGAGGCGCTTGGCTTGCCGCTTAAACTGGCAGAAGCGCCTTTCTACCTCGAAAAATTCAACGGCGTGGTGGACTTCAGCACGAACGGAACGTTCAGCGTGAGTTCCACTGATCTCGCCAAGAACTTCTTTGACCCGCACGGCGATCTGGACGGCGCGAAGGCGCTTCAACTGTTGCTGTTCATTTAAGGAGGAGCGACCGATGGCAGTCAGCGCGGCCTATCTGGCCAAAATTAAGCGGGCGGTTAGGCTGACAACGACCGCCCCCGAAATCGCGACCGAACTGTGGGACACCGTGGAAGAGTGCCGGGCCGACTTGATTCGGCTCGGCCTTTCCGACACGGTTGTCAATGACGAAACCGATGTCCATATTCTGGACGCGGTGAAACGATACGCAAGGTGGCGTTTCGCAATGGAACCGGGAGAATCCGCACAGTGTGCAGAGGAATATAAAGAGAAAGCGGATGAACTGAGGCGCTCGACGGGGTACGGGGTGACAGAATGAGGATGGATAAAATCGTAAAGCTCAGGACACTAACCGTCACTTCTGATAGTGGCGGTTTTCCGTCTAAATCCGTTTCAACCGTCGAGGTTTACGCCGACACGAAGTCAGTCAGACAATCCGAATACTACGCAGCAGACGCCAAAGGAAAACGGCTTGAATTGGTGCTGGTTATCAACGCTGATGACTGGAACGGCGCGACCGAGGCTGAGCTGAACGGAGTGATTTACACCATTGAGCGGGCATACCAAAAAGGCTTAGGGCGGGTCGAACTGACCTGCGCAAGGCGGTGATGTAATGGCTGATATTCAAACTACCATCAAAACCGCGTTGGGCGGCGTGGGCGTGCCTGTGTTTCTCGGAACATGGCAAGGAACTGAACCGCCCGCGCAATACATCACCTTTACCACACGAACCGGAAGAACCGTTTACGCGTCTGATAAATCAACCGAAAAAGAATACACCGTGTACGTTGAAATTTGGTCAGACACATCATATCTGGCGCTAAAGGAGTTGGTAATCACCGCTCTTGAGGGCATCGGATTCAACGCAACAGATGAGCTCGATGTCCCTGATCCTGATGTCGGCCACTACTCGATGACGTGGTACGGGGTGATGTAATGGCACGTTTCGACACGACCGGCTTTGATGAACTGCTGGCCGATATGAAACGGCTCGGAGAGTTGAGCGGCGAAACCGCCGACAAGATGCTGATGGCCGGGGCCGAAGCGGTCAAGGAAGAATGGCGAAAATCGGCAGAAAAGCACCGGCTCCGGGACACGGGCGACATGATTGAGAGCATAGGTTTTCCCCGACAACCTAAAACGGCAGGCGGAATACGCAGCATCGACATTTACCCTCAAGGCAAAGACCGAAAAGGCGTCAGGAACGCCGAGAAAGCCTTCATCCTCAATTATGGAACGCAAGGGTCGACATCAGAAAACGCTGTGCGCAAACGCAAAAAAAGCGACAAGCGCAAAGGTCCGGGCATACCGGCAACACACTGGATTGATGATGCAGACAAGGCATCTGGCGAACCTGTCATGGAAGCTATGGGCAAAATTTGGGACGAACATTTGAAAGGATAATAACAATGGCAACAATTGGACTTAGATACCCGGTCTGGGCGCCCTATGTATCGGGCGGCGACGGTGCGGCGATTGTGTATGGAACGGCAGTAACAGGCGATCACGCTATGGAAGCCAACATCAAGTGGAACCGTAATACCAATGTTCTGTACGGCGATGATGTGCCCGTTGAACAAGATAACTCAATCGTATCTGGTGAAATCACCTTTGGATACGATCATATGTCTGCGGCTCTCCGGGCTTCAATGCTCGGCATGACTGGGAGCGGCACCCCGTTAACCTATGAAGATTCTGACGCAACGGCCCCGCACGGCGGGTTTGGCTACATCAAAGTCTTGAGGAACAACGGAACTCAAAACTATGAAGCCTATTGGATTCACGATGTGCAATTCACACTTGACGATGAAACCGCCAAGTCTCGCGGCGAAAACATCGAGTGGCAGACGCCGACCCTGAACGGCAAGATTTACGGCAAGGATTTGGACGGCAGCGGAGTGTTCAAGTTCCGCAAGATGCAGATTTTCTCCACCGAAGCGCAGGCTAAGGCATACCTGAACGGCATCGCCGGGATCACCTGATAGGAGAATGGCATGAACGCAAAAGGGAGGCCAATCGAACTAAACGGCAAGACCTATAACATGGTCTACACATCGGCGGCGATGCTTGAAGTGTACGACAAGTACGGCGATGTTTCTGGCATGGCCGACAAGCTGGACGCCAACCAGAAAGAAGCGGCCCGCATTGTTCCTTGGCTTGTCAGTTTGCTCTGCAATCAAGGCATCATGCTCGATACAGGCAACACCAAACCGAATAATCCAGACCTTATCACGCCCGAATGGGTGGCCCTTTATACCATGCCAAAGGACTGGCAGGGGATGTTAAGCGAGGCTATGGCGGCTATCGCAATCGGAAATGGAACGTATCACGAATCCGAGGAAGGCCCGGTTGATGTGGTTCTGGAGGAATTGGAAAAAAACGCGGACAGCGGAGAGGTGTAGAGCCTCTCCGCCTTGTCCTATGGGGGATGATGTGCGGCTTGACGGAACAAGAAGCGTGGCTGTCGAATCCCGGCAAACTAATCGATCTGTATCTGTGGAAACGTGACTATGACGCACAGATGCACGGCATAACATTCAAGAAGGGAGCTGAGAGCGATGGCGGCCCGAGAGATTAAAACCACACTGGCGCTGGACGGTGAAAAACAATTCAAGGCGGGCATGAGCGAAGCCTACAACGCCATGAAGGTACTCGGCTCAGAACTGAAATTGAACACAGCGCAATTCGGCGACAACGCAAGGTCGATGGACGGGCTGACTCAGCGCGGGAGTATCCTTCGCAAAGAAATCGAACAGCAAAAAGTCATTGTTGAAGCGCTCCGTAAAGCTGTAAAGGACTCCGCAGACGCTTATGGCGAAACGGATAAAAAGACAGACGCCTATCGCGTCAAGCTGAACAACGCCGAGGCCGCTCTTGCTCGGATGGGGAAAGAGCTTGACGCGAACGAGCAAGCCGTTGAAGACCTCGGCAAAGAAACCGAAGACGCCGAGAAGAAAACAAGCAAATGGGGTGACACACTCAAAAAGGTGGGCGATACGCTCGGGAAAGGGTTTGCCGCCGCCGCCAAGACCGCCGCCGCGGCCGTGGGAACGGTTGCCGTTGCGGCCGGGGCAATGGCTGTGAAACTCGGCAAGGAAGTTGTCAAGTCTTTCGGTGAACTTGAGCAAAACCTCGGCGGCTCGGAGGCTGTTTTCGGTGAATACGCTGCGGCAATCCAGAAATCAGGCGAAGAGGCGTATAAGAATCTCGGCGTATCTCAATCTCAATATCTGGCGACCGCTAACAAGATGGGCGCTTTGTTTCAAGGCTCTGGTATTTCTCAGCAGAAAAGCCTTGACATGACCACTCAGGCCATGCAGCGGGCCGCTGATATGGCGTCCGTTATGGGTATTGATATGTCTGTGGCGATGGAATCCGTAGCAGGCGCGGCCAAAGGCAACTTCACGATGATGGACAACCTCGGCGTGTCCATGAACGCAACGAGCATCGAGGCGTACGCTCTGGCTCAAGGGCTTGACTTCACATTCGCTACCGCTACTCAGGCCGAAAAAGCTGAACTGGCGATGAAAATGTTCCTTGAGAACACGACGCAGTATGCCGGTAACTTTGCGAGAGAGTCTACCCAAACCGTTACGGGTTCTTTGGGGATGCTCAAGGCGTCCGCTGAATCATTCGTGGCCGGGCTTGGCAATACCAACGCGGATATGTCGGCATTGGTGAATGGCGTGGTGACTTCATTCCAGGCTGTTGTAACCAACATTGTTCCGATTGTCGAAAACCTAATAGCCGCTTTGCCGCCTGCCGTTGGAACCATTGTTACCCAAATTGGCGCGATGCTCCCGATGTTCATCGAGGTTGCGTCCAGACTATTCACGGAAACACTTAACGGGATTGTTGGAATGTTACCCACCCTGATTCCCGTCGCCGTGGATGCCGTGATGCTGTTCGCCAACACTCTGGTGGATAACCTGCCTGAGATACTGGACGCAGCTGTTTCATTGTTTGACGGACTTCTGGACGGGCTTTTAGACAGCATCCCAAAACTGATACCCGTCGCCATTGACGCAGTATTAACGCTATCCGGAAAACTGATTGACATGCTCCCGGAAATCATCGACGCAGGTATTAAAATTCTGCTGGCCCTTATCAAGGGTATTGTTGATAAAATCCCAGAACTTGCCCGGATGGTCCCGAAACTCATAGTAACAATCGTCCAAACACTTGCCCAGAAATTACCCGAGATTATCAAATCTGGCGGAGAGATTCTTAGCTCGATCATTAAGGGCATCATCGAGGCGATCCCCGAGCTGGTCAGGGCGCTCCCGCAGATAATTTCCGCTATTGTCGGCGGGTTGATGGCCGGGCTTGGCGAAATCAGCAATGTCGGCATCAACTTGGTCAAAGGGCTGTGGGAAGGAATCAAATCGTCAACACAGTGGTTATGGGATAAGCTTAAAGGTTGGATTGAGGACGCGCTTGGATGGTTGGGCGACTTGCTCGGCATAAAATCGCCCTCAAGGGTTATGGCAAACATGATCGGAAAGCCGATGGTTCAAGGACTTGCTAAAGGCATATTGGACAACGCGGGCATGGTCGATGCGGCAATGTCAAACCTCGTTCCGTCCGCTGTGCACAGCAATGTCATGATGGACGTGACGCGCAGTTTCAGCGACGTGGTAAACAGTCGGCCCGCCGACGAAAGGACATCGCTGATTGATGCAATCCGCGAGGCGATGGGCGACCAGATCATTGTACTGAATGACCGGGAATTTGGCAGAGCCGTTAGGAGGGCGTACGCATGATAATCAAGTATGCCAACTCAAACGGCGCTGAAATCGTGCTGAACGCGGGAAATTATCTGGTAGGAGCAAGCGATCTCCGTAACTTTGAGTGGGATTACACGGCAACCAACCGCCCGTCAGGATTTGGCGGGCGGGTCACTTTCTCCAGGCCGGTGCAGGAGAAAACAATTATAGTCGGCATCAAAGGGGGTACGCCGGCCGAGTTCAATTCAAACGCATCGGCCCTGATGGCCTTAACGGAACCTGACATACTCAACCACACGCCGGGCAAACTGTATCTCGGCAACCAATACCTGACTTGCTACCTCGCTACATCCAGTGCCATATCGGTTTACGCGCGGCGTCAGAATTGGGTCAGCAAGGAATTGAAAATAGTCGTCACGGAACCATTCTGGCACGTCGAAACAACTCAAAGGTTTTTGGCTGGCGCTCCTGAGGCGGTTGTCGGGGCGAAACGATACAATGGGCGCTATGACTATCGTTATATCGCGTCCACGTCCAGCGGCGTGATTATCAACGCTCATTACGCGCCATGCCCGATGCGGATCACGATATACGACGCGGCGGTGAATCCTTCCATCACGATTGGCGGGAAGGTTTACGCTGTGGGCGCTACGATAAGCACCGGGCAGCGCATCATTGTTGACCAACTGACGCGCACTATTTATTCACTGGACGCGGCGGCAACCAGAATTAACCTGTTTGATTACCGCGACAAGAACAATGACATATTCGCGCCGATTCAACCGGGGTCGAACACGGTGATTTACACGGGTGACTTCACGTTTGACATTAGCGTCATAACGCAAAGGAGCGAACCGTCATGGATCTAATTCACGCTGATGCAACTCTGGCCGAAATCGGTTATGTGCAGGAAATCGACCAATTTGATGCGGAAGTAACACAGGAAACCGATGCGGATATACATCGCAACAGTTTTTCGCTGACTGTATCGGATAAGGTGTGGGAATCTGACCCGATACTGGCCGGGCATTACATCTATTCACCTGGTATGGAGTTCGGTGGGCTGGTCGAAACGATAGTCCACAGTACAAAGCGGCAGCAGATAACCGTGTCGGGCGTGACGTGGCGGGGGATGTTGTTTCGAAAAGTGATTGAACCACCCACGGGCGAAGCGTATCGAATTGTTTCGGGCGAAGCCAACGCGGCCATTGAAGGGCTGCTGGATGATGCACTTGGAACGTTGTTTACGGTCAGTACATCCGACAGCGGCATCACCGTCAGCAGACAGTTTAGATACACCAACCTGCTGTTGGGTATCGAGCAAATGTTAGGCGAAGCGGGCGGGGCGCTTGAAATTGAGTTCGACCAAGCGACAAAAAAAGTAAATCTGTCAGTTCGTTCCGTGGTTGATTATTCCGCGTCCATTGACCTATCACAGGATTATGGCGTGGATATGGTCACTACAATGGGCGGATATGACCGTTATAACCACGTTATCGCTTTGGGGGCTGGGGAACTAACCGCCCGCGAAGTGATACACGTTTACAGGCTGGCAAACGGAACATTAACCACTACTGCGCCCTCATGGGCCGGAACAAAAGACGATCTGGTAGTGACATACGAATACTCTAACGCTACATCCGACGAATTGGAAAGCGGAGCGAAAAAGCGCCTAAAAGAACTATCCCCATTGAACCAGATCGAAATGGACCCGAGTGTGGATGGGTTGGAATTAAAACTTGGCGACATCGTAGGGGTCAGGGACAGACTAACTGGAATGAGCGCATCCGCGGCTGTCGTGGGGAAAATTGCAACCATCAGCGCCGGACAGATACGGATAGAAACGAGGGTGAGATAAATGGGTCAGAAGGGCATAACTCTATACACCAAAACGGCAGACGCAGCTCACATTACCGCCGGCGATGACGCGGCCATTTATCGGGCATTGTTAGGAAGCACATCGGGCATCACCGAGGCCGACAATCAACTGGCCTGTGCCCGCGTGAACGATACCACCGTGAGCATTGATACGGGTGTGTTTTCCAACCAGGGCTTCATGCTCCGGGTTGATGCGCCTATCAACCTGACGCTCGATATCGGAACGGCTGGATTTAACCGAAACGATTTGGTTGTAGCCGAATACGTCATTGGCGGCGGCGATACATCCGATACACATGTGCTCAAGGTCATTAAAGGCACACCGGCGTCGGGCGCGGCAACTGACCCGACGCTGGAGCAGGACAGCTTGATTACTGGTACGGCGGGCGACAAGCGGCAGGAGCCTTTGTATCGGCTTACGCTGAGCGGCACGACGTTGAGCGGGACGATTACGCGCTTGGCTGATTTCGTAGGCAGTTACTACGCTTAAAGGAGGTTAGCATGGCGACCACAATGTACAGCGGCGATGCTGGCGCGGCACAAGCCCTTAATTATACTCGAACGGTCGCCCTGTCTGGCGGCAGCGCAATATCAGGCGCTCGAATCGACTCGGTTATAGCCTCATCGCTGATGTCCACCAATGCGTACTCAAACACCTATCAGGTCAGGGCGAGGTTGCTTGACAGCGGCGGTGCAACACTGGCAGAGGTCACCCGAACCGACATTAAATTTACATCAAGCAACTACGGCGGGGCGATCTGGGAATTTAATTTCGGAACGTCTGTTGATGTCAATTCTATTGCTTCAATATCTTTTTTTGGGCTGAACGAAGCGAGTAAAATATTTGTCAAAAATACTCCGCAGACAGTCACGATAGGCTATACAGCTTATACCAACTGCTCCGCTCCGTCCTCTGCGTCCGTTTCCCCAACTTTGGCAGAAACAGCCCCGACTTTAACGTGGTCTGGTGCGGGAGCTGGCGCGGCGAACGCGATAACAGGATATGAAATCCAATACGCGGAATCCGCAGATAACTCGATTTGGGGCGCGTGGACTGCACTAAAAACAGTTACAACGGCGGCTACAAGCGGGTCGACATCCGTTGACTTGCCGAGCACTCGTGGATACTACAGGAAATATCAAATCCGCACACGTGGTGCTGCTGGAGCGTCCTATTACAGTGGGTGGAAAGCGACTAACGCTATCCGCTACAACAGACTCCCGAGCGCTCCGACCAGTTTTGTGGCTTCACCTGACGTGTATGTGTCGGGTTATATTTCGCTTGTTTACTCGGGCGCGACTGACCCGGACGGAAAACCTCTAAGCCATAATGTGGACTATGCCATGTCAACCGATGGTGTGGCATGGGGGACTTGGGTATCACTATCTGATAACGCCACAACGCATACGCCATCTCTTGGCGAGAACTCGTATATCAAATACCGGGCGCGGGCGGTAGATTCTGCCGGCGGTGTATCAGACTATTTAGAATCGAACGTGTGCAGCAAAAACACCGCGCCGGGCGATCTGACTATCAATTATCCGCAGACAGATAAAACGATACACAACAGCCGGCCGCGGTTTTTGGTAACGCTTGGCGCAGATCCAGAATCACATATGCAGGTGATAACGGCTGATGGCTACACGGCCTCACGTGCATCAAATCTGGCGGCGGGGGCTAAAGTCATTCTGCGTCGAACCAGTAACGCAACGGCCGGAACCGTATCAATCTCGGCCAAAGCTGCCGATGTGCATGGCTTGGAAACGAGCGCAGTAACACGTGATACGACCTATGCCGCGCCGATCTTTACCGACACGATTGAGTCTGGTGGGCTGGCTAAAATCAAAGCGGCGCACATGACAGAACTGCGCACGATGGTTAACACCGTCCGTGCCTATTACGGGCTAAGCGCGGTATCGTGGGCCGAAACCATAACGGCGGGAGTAACTAAAACCCGTAACTGGAAAGCACACATCACGGAGTTGAGAGGCGCCATTAACGACGTTGTGGCACTTATCAACGCATGGGACGAATTATCATCCACAAATAGAGTGCCCGCTTTTACGTGGACAACCATAACCGAAAAGCCTAACGCTGCTGCAATGAACCAATTACGAGAGGTGATTACATGGCTGTGATTAAAATAACCGAAATGCCATCATCCATCAATCTTGGCCATAAAAAGGAAAACGATACTGGGATTATCCAAATTGACGTGTCGGAATGGGACGCTCTTTATCCCGGTTGCGTATACCATATCACGGTGCAGCGCCCAAACGAAACGGGCAACTGGCCGGCCACTGGTGTGACTCACGCAGATGGCGTGCTCACTTGGTTGGTGCCTAACACCGTGACATCCATCGACGGTCAAGGGAGTTTGGTTATCCACTGTACGATCGGCGGCAAGGAAAAGAATACCGGCTCCTGCTGGTATTTTGTCGGCGCGGGCCATGACGCAATGGGGGAAGCGCCTGAGCCTGTTGCGGATTGGATAGCTGATGCTGCGGCGAAACTTGGCGAAGTTGACCATTTCATCGGAGAAACCATTGCGGCGACCGAATCAGCCAACACCGCCACGGGGCTTGCGAATAACGCGACACTTGCCGCTAATAACGCGGCGGAACTCGCTAACGCTAATGCGGGGCTGGCGAATAACGCGACACTTGCCGCTAATAACGCGGCGGAACTCGCTAACGCTAAAGCGGGGCTGGCGAATGACGCGACACTTGCCGCTAATAACGCGGCGGAACTCGCTAACGCTAATGCGGGGCTGGCGAATAACGCGACACTTGCCGCTAATAACGCGGCGGAACTCGCTAACGCTAATGCGGGGCTGGCGAATAACGCGACACTTGCCGCTAATAACGCGGCGGAACTCGCTAACGCTAAAGCGGGGCTGGCGAATGACGCCGCTGCACTGGCCAGCACAAAGGCAGGCGAAGCGAACAGCGCAGCTACATCGGCCAACAACGCCGCAGACCGCGCCGACACGATAGCGGGCACAATGGAAGGCATCGCTCCGCTGTGGGCTGATGCGGAGATAAGCGTAACGCCTTTAGAGCCGTACGAAACACCGACAGCGGCTATCACGCAGGACGAAAACGGAACACATTTTGATCTTGGCATACCGGATGGGAGAACGTATTTTGCTACGTTTGAAATCAACTACGAAACCGGAATGCTGGAGATGACAACGCCAGACGGTTACGATGGGCCGGTCTTTACATACAACGAAGATACGGGAATGTTGGAGGTGACAATTTAATGGCGACTAAAACAGATTTGGGGTATGCGGGGTTTGTGCTCGATGGGCCGTATGACGCTGGGAAACTATACCACCGCAACATGGTGGTTGACGCTAACGGAGGCTCTTACGCTTACAAACACAACACCCCTGCGGCGGGAATCCCCGTCACCGATACGTCGCATTGGCAGCAAATTGCGGAGAAGGGCGACCAAGGAAATCAAGGTATTCAGAGTATCAATCGCACTTCTGGTGACGGAACACCTGGCTCAACTGACACTTACACGATACTGTACAATGACGGTACATCAAGCGAAACCTTCACCGTCTACAACGGCGCAGATGCCCCCGCACTGTCAGGCGTTAAACAATACATCATCCGCTGGGATAAAGTTAACTCCGCATGTACCCGCATGGGAGACGCAGCCGCCATCACGACCACCATCACCAATTTCTGTCACCGCGGGGAGGTCAATGCGAGTTACAGCAATCCATTTGACAACCTCTACCCGTGGAAATATCGAAAACTGTGCAAGGTAAATCGTGCCGCTTATGCCCTACTCGACTCCGGCAGTCCCATCACGGACGCTGTAACGATGTGGGAGGGTGAACCTGGTTTTGCGCTGGATGGAACGGGAGACTTTGACGGTGTGTATACGCCTGAGTTTTGGGGGCGCATCTGGGAAGACGCGACCTATGTCTATGCAGGCGTAGCGGATGGCCCGATTCCCGGATGGCAGCATTTTGAGGCGACCATCGGCGGCCGATACTTCGGCTCGATGGACGGAGCGAGTAAAATCACGTCCATTGCTGGGTCGCTGCCGCTCCGTAATACCCGCATGGATACGATGCACACCAATGTAACGTCACAGGGTATGACGCTGGACGACATCTTTACATGGTGCGCCGACAGCCTCCTAATGGCCGTGGAGTATGCCACACTCAACAGTCAGACCGCTATTGGATCGGGCTGTGACGGGCTGTATCGTCAGAGCGCGGAGAAAGTAGGCGAAGCGGCATCCATTGGCGACACCCTGCTCAAGCTCCCCAACGACTTTGTGTCGGCATGCGTCGCGGGCGCCCTCATCGGCCTGGGCACATCAGACGGCGGCGAACAGACGGGCGTAACGCGCTTTATCTCCAGCGCAGATCTGGATGGCGAGGATCCACTGTTTGATACGCACAAAGGCGTGACCGTACCTGCTTTGACAGTCAACGTGACAACGGACACCTTCGTCTGTATCCGCGGCTGCTACAACGCGCCTGACGCGGCGATCGGCAGCATGAGCGGCTACCTGGGCACCAACGGCAAATGCAACGCCTACTATCGAGGCCGAGTGGCCCATGCCAACTTTTGGCGATACGTGCTGGGCGTGTATCGGGAGACCGGAACGGATAGGATCTGGGTGGCCAACAGCCGCGCAGAGGCAGCCGCCGCGGATGCGCTGAACACCGGAAAACATCGCGACACCGGCAAGGCGCTGCCGGCTGATGGAGGCTACGTTGCAGCCCTGGGCCTTGATGTCCTGCTCCCGCTCGCTCCGTTTTGTACCGCATCCGGAGACACAGCAGGCGCTACTAATCCTGTTGGGGATTACTGCTATAAACCTTCAATCGGCGCAGGCAACACTATTCTGCTCGCCGGCGGTTACGCGGGCTACGGCGCGCTCTGCGGCCGTTTCTCCGGTTTCTGGAACTCCGCGGCGTCGTCTTCGAACTGGAGCATCGCGGCCCTCCCCTTCTTAAAGACCCCCTGAGAGGGGGCGGCGGGGGACGCTTCCCCCGCCCGTTGGGTAAGCAACATCAAGGCTTGAGGATGCAGGCTTCCGGGGTGTTTTTCTTCGTCTGATCGCCGGCGGTTACGCGAGCAACGGCACGAACTGCGGCCGTTTCTACGGTAACTGGAACAACACGGCGTCGAACTCGAACTGGAACATCGCGGCCCTCCACTTCTTTCAATTCTCGATAGAATTGAGCGTCCAATAGCCTCGCCTCTCGGCGAAAATTGTACCAAACAGGGAAACGGTTTAGTAGGTTGAATCTCGAACGACCGTCAGGTGAAAGAAGGTATGTTTTGCCAAAACGAATTGGCTATCTATATGAGAAGGTCATCGACCCGGACAGCTGCGCACAAGCTGTCATTGAGATGACCAGGGGCAAGCACAAGAACCGGAGAGCCATGATCATGCGTGAAAACGCAGCCATATACGGCAAGAATCTCGCGAATGATCTGGCCTCCGGCCGCTGGGTGCCGGCACCATATAAAGAGCATATCGTTCAGGATGGCGCTCATAAAAAGGAGCGCCATATCAAAGTCCCCTGCCTGCGCGATCAGGCCGTGCATCACGCGATCATGCGGATCACTACGCCGTACATCGAGCGCAGGAACTACTTCTACAACTGCGGATCCCTCCCGGGCGCCGGGCAGATCCGCGCAACACGCGCCATGAGGCGCTGGATGAGCGGGCACAAGGTGATGAAATACTGCGTGCAGCTGGACATCAGACACTTCTATGAAAACTGCCCGCACTGGGCAGTCATGCAGGCGCTGGGACGGATATTCAAGGATAAGCGCTTTCTGGACCTGCACCGCAGGATCCTGGCCAGCATGGGCGACGGCCTGGCGATCGGCTTCTATCCTTCGCAATGGTACGCCAATCTGGTACTAATGTGGGTGGACTTCCGGATCAAGCAGAAGATCATCCCGGATTGCCATTACGTACGATACATGGACGACATGTGCATCCTTGGCAATAACAAGCGGAAGCTGCACAGGGCCAGGGACGCGATCGCCTTAGAGCTGGCAGCGCTTGGCATGACCCTCAAGCGCAACCATCGGTTATTCAAGATCGGTTCAGGCGGGGTGCAGTTTCTCAGCTACAGGTTCTTCAAGGGCTACACCTTGCTGAAAAAGGAGTTGATGTACCGCATCTCCAGGGGCATCCGTCGCGCGAGTGTTACAAAGACCCTGCACCGCGCGCTTTCTGCTATCAGTTATGTGGGTCTTCTGAAACACTGCGATAGCTACAACTTCCGACTTGCGCGGGTTTACCCGCTCATCAAAATCAACAGATTAAGGAGATTCATATCACATGAGAACAGAGCTGGGAGAATCGCCGGTAGCCTTCAAGGTAGATGTGATCGGCAGCCGGGCGCAAATCACCTTCTTTGAAAACGCGGTACAGCTGCCATCGGCACCGGATGAACAGCCACGCTGGGAAGCTGACATGTACACGCTGGACGTGCCCAACAGGCCCGGGCTTACTGCGTCGGTGGAGAGCAACTATGCAGTCTGGATGGATATGGCCAAAGCACAGGAAGAGATCCTGCCGCCCCCGACCATCGAGCAGAGAGTGGATGTTGTCGAGGAAAACCTATCATTACTGGCGGAGGTGATTGCGCTATGAAACCAGAGGAATTGAATAAAGCCCTGAAAGCGGCGAGGGCTAAGAAACTGGAAGAAAAAGCCGTGAAGGACGCCATCAAGGACGAGTTCAAGGTCAAAGAAAAAGTCAAAAAACTCACCACTGATCAGCGTCTTGCGAGGTTGGAACGGCTGATGGGCATTGAGTAATCCGCATTCGTTTCAGGATGCGACACAAGGGGGTGTGAGGATGTTGTGGTTTTTGATTGGGCTATTCCTCGGCGGCTTCATCGGGCTGGTGGCAGCTTCCCTGTGCGCTGTGAGCAGCCGGGCGGACCGGGAGGGGGGCTTTGATGATTAAAAGCCGGCAGCTGGTAGAGGCGTACATCATGCGACACAAGGGGGGTAACATGAGCAAAATAATCAACTTCGCCCGGCTGCAGGTCGGCAAGCCCTATGTGTTCGGGCGCAGTGGGCCTGACAGCTTCGACTGCTCCGGGCTGACCCTCCGCGCCGTGGCTCAGATCGGGCTGGCGTTTTACCACGGCGCGACCACCCAATGGCTTCGTGGACATCAGGACGGAACGGCTACTCGCTACGGCTACTGGGGCGCGTCCGGCACGATTGACACGTTGCCGCCGGACAAAATCGCGCTCCTGTTCAACAAAAACAAACAGGATGATTCCCGGCTCGTCATGGAGCACACCGGCATCTATGACGGCGCGGGGCGGGTCATACAGGCGGGGGGTCAGTACAGGGGCGTGAGTGACAAACCCATCAATAAAAAGAGGTGGTCGCATTGGGCGACCTTGAGCAAAACATGGGAGGACAGGGACATGGCAGACGCGGACGAGGGCGGCTTTCAAATGCGGCGCGGGAGCAAAGGCGCGGCGGTCAAGGATTTGCAGACCGGCCTCATCCGGCTGGGGTATGACCTGGGCCGATACGGCGCGGATGGCGATTTCGGTCAGGCTACTGAAGCCGCCGTGAAGAAGTTCCAGGCGGACAACCGCCTCCCGGTTGACGGCGCATGGGACGCAGAGTGCCAGGAACGGCTGACCGAACGGCTGGGCATCGTGGGCGAATACAAGCCGCCGCAGGAGAAAATTGACAGGATTGCGATGCTGATTGAGCTGCAAAACAACAACCGGCGCGATGGAATCGTGATTGCTGCGCTGCTAACCGCCGCGCAATCGGAGGGGTGAGGACATTGGAATGGCTTGACAGGGCCAAAGACCTATGGTGGCTGGGCGGCATCCTGCTCGCCATCCTCGCCGCGCTGTGGCGGCTTGCGATACAGACTAATAAGAGCAAGGAGGCCCTGTCGCAGGTGGCAACGAATAAAGAATCCATTGATGCGCTCAAGAGCGAAATCAGCACCATCAAGGAGGACATATCCGACATCAAAGAAGGCGTCGACCGCCAGGGGCATGACATGGCGGCGGTGCTCGGCGCGTTGCAAGCCGTGATGATTGCGCTGAATCAAGAAGGCTGCAACATCGGCGGGGCGCGGGACAAATTCAACGACTATTTGGCGCGAAGGTGAGAGGAGAAAAACAATGGTAGACTGGAAAGATGTGGGCATCAGGGCACTCAAGACCTTTATTCAATCGTTCGTGGGCGCACTCATCACGCTGTTCGCGGCAGGTGAGCCTAACGCATTCACGCAGACGGCAATAATCTCCGCATTGGCAGCGGCAGCATCGGCTGTCTGGAACGCAGTCATCAACCCCGCGCTTGGCGTTGGACTGAAGCCGCCTGATGTGCAATAACCATACAAAAAGAAGCCGCCCCTCCGGGGGCGGGCTTTTTTATTTGCGCTTTTATGCGGAGCGGTCCGGGCCGTGTCGGTTGTATCTGACAGAATCGTGTCCGGGGCGGGTTGTGTCGGGTGTGGGTGGCGAGATAGGGGACTGGGGTATGCGGTCTGGCATTGTGCAACATTACTAAAAACGAACCACAAAGATTGGTTAGTATTACATGTTGACAGGGGCGTACCCCCGTTGTAGAATAGGGTCATCATAATACAGATTTGGAGGTGAGACACGAATGAAATTGAAACCCAAGGCGCGGGCCGATAGGCCGAACCCAACTGCATATACCCTGGCTATTGGCAGCGCTGAGGCCAGGGAGGCCGGGCTGATCGGGAACAAAGGCGAACTGTACGAAGTCGAGAAAACGGTTAAGGCTGGCGTGCTGGTGGTTACACGCAAAGGCCGCGAGGAAGCGGCGGGGAATGACAGACTGAAACAATTCGCTGAAAGGTATCTGAGATGACATTAACAACGGTTTTCTTATTCCGTTAAGTGAACTTGAAAACGTATACACCCACGGGCTTATAACGGACTGACGATTTTGACAGAAATGGGGGGGCGCAAATGATAAGGCAACTAATTGAATGGCTTTCAAGGCGCCACTACACGCACACAAACCCGTACAGCCCTCACATCCGCAAGATGCTGGAGCTGGAGCGGCAGGACAGGGAGCAACCGTGGCTGAAATACAGGTACTAATGAAAAGGCGCGGGAGACGGCAATCTCACACGCGCCCGGAACAAAAATAACCAACCATATAATACCACAACGAAGGAGGCAAAACAATGAACTACAACCGTGACAAGTGGACTCAGAAAAAAGCGTACGTACTCGAATTGTACCTCCAGGGCAAATCGCCCGCAATCATCTCCGGCCTGACCGGGGTACCCCGCATCCGAATCGAGCGGGAACTGAACCGGATGACCGAGCGCAGGCCGGAACTGTTGGAGATGCACCTGGCCGCTCAGTATAGGAGCCGCCGGAAGCTGCTGACCGACGTTGACCCGGCCGTGCTGCTGGGGGCGGTGTGATCGGATGCTTGAATCAGGCTTCTACAACATGGACTGCATGAACGGCATGGCGCAGTTCCCGGACAAGTTCTTTGAACTGGCGATAGTTGACCCGCCGTATGGTGTCGGAAGTGTTACGTATATGCCGTGTACAAGAACTAAGGCGCATGGCGGCAGTTTTGACAAATATGAAATAACAATAGCAACGCTCAATATGGATCAGCGGAAAAATACAAAAGTTGAGGTTGTACGCACAAATAACTCAGCAAAAACAATCAGAAACTTTGGGGATGAAAATATTTCACCGCCGCCAGAGTATTTCAATGAGTTATTCCGGGTTAGCAAGCATCAAATCATTTGGGGTGGCAATTATTTCATGCTTCCGCCATCGCGCGGCTTTGCTATTTGGAAAAAAACAACCGTCGCAGAGAGCTTCTCGATGGCGATGTGTGAATACGCATGGATGAGCTTTAACGAAAATGCAAAACTCTTTGAGTGCGCACCACAAGGCACTCAAGCAGACCCACGCGTGCACCCCACGCAAAAACCAATCTCTCTTTATGCTTGGCTACTAAAGAACTACGCCAAGCCCGGCGACAAGATACTTGATACCCACGTCGGGAGCGCATCAAGTCTGATTGCCTGCCACCAAATGGGCTTTGAATACTGGGGCTTTGAACTGGACGCAGACTACTACAATGCCGCAACCGAACGGCTCAATAAGGTCAAGGCGCAGGTGAGCATGGCGGAACTGATAGAGCCGCCTCAAATCGACCAAATCAAAATTGTGTGAAAGGAAACGATATGGAAAAGACTAAAACCCACTGGAAACAACTCAGTAACCCCGATTACATCGGAGCCTATGCGTTCCAGCCCGGCGAGGAAAAGACCGTAACTATATCCACAGTTGGTGTGGAGACGGTCATGGGAGCTGAGGGCCGGAAAGAAGATTGTACGGTCGTTCATTTTGTGGGCGACGTGAAGCCGCTCATTCTCAACGCGACCAACTCGAAGATGATTCAGAAAGTACTCCAGACGCCCTATATCGAGGACTGGGCGGGCAAATCAATCGTACTCGGTGTGGAAACGGTCAGCGCATTCGGTGAGCGCGTCGAAGCGGTGCGGGTCAAGAAAAAGCAACCGGCACAATCCATCTGCTCCGACTGCGGCCAGATCATCGCGGCATCGGGCAAATTCACCCCGCAGCAGATCGCTCAGGCGGCTCGGAATCGGTTCGGCCGGGTGATGTGTATGGATTGTGTCAATGCGGAAAAGGCGAAGGCGGGCGGGGCGACACAAGTTGATCAGGCCGAACAGGAACAGGAGGCGGGAGGTGGAAACTGAACAAATTATCGTCGGAAAGTACGGCGGGTATACGCACCCATTGTATGTTCCAACATGTATAAGTTATCAACCGATACCATTTAGCCAAATCGAGATCGAATATGGACGGCTGTATATCCCCGCAGATAAAATCGCCCCCTTCGTCACCGAACTGATCGAAATGGCCCGCGTGCTGGGCGTGACTGGACAAGAGAAAGGAAATGATTAAATGAAAACAACCCTTATCAAAATCAAGAATATTCTCGGCATTACCGAACTGCAGCTCAACGGCGCGTCTGTGGAGATCACCGGCACCAACGGAACGGGCAAATCATCCGTCATTGAGGCGATCCGATACGCGCTGACCAATTCAATCAAGCGCGATGTGCTGATCAGGCGCGGGGAGACTGAAGGGGAAATCCTGATCGAAACCGATACCGGCCTCCACATCAACCGAAAGGCCCGCACGGATATGAGCGACTATAAGCAGATCCGCCAGGATGGCAAGGATGTGGGCAGCCCCGAGGCGTTCCTGCGCGAAATCTTCACACCGATGCAGATCGACCCGGTTGAGTTCACGCGGATGACCAAAGCCGAGCAGAACAAGATCATTCTGGGGCTGATCGATTTCCCATGGGATTTGGCCTGGATTCAGCAGCAATTCGGTGAAGTGCCGAAAGGCGTTGATTACAGTCAGCACATCCTTCAGGTACTCAATGACATCCAGGCCGAAAAAGGCGTGTATTTTCAAACCCGACAGGACCTCAACCGCGAGATCAGGACAAAGCGCGGCGTCGCCGAAACCATAGCGAAGGACATCCCCGCAGGCTATCAGGCCGAGAAGTGGGAAGCGTTTGACCTGGGCGCGAAGTACAGCGTGCTCAACGGCATGAAAGAAGAAAACGCCAAGATCGAACGCGCAAAGGAATACCGCGCCTCTATCGACGGCAAGATCAGGGCGTTTGAGGCTGAGCGGGATATCGAAATCAACAGCCAAGCAAAGGCAATCGCCACAGAGCGCGAAGGGCTGAAGCTGTCGATTGAGCGCATGAAAGCCGAGATCAAAGCGGCTGAGGATAAACTTGCTGGGCTTGATGGCAAACTGGCCGACAAGACCAAGCTGGCGCAGTCCGAGTATGAGAAGAAGGTCGCCGAGTTGAAGCAAAACGCCGATGTCGCTGACAAATGGGCCGAGAAGCAAAAGCATGATGTTTCCCAGCTGCAGGATGAAATCACCGAGGCCGAGGCGATGAAGCGCCACCTGAACGAGTTCGCCCGGATGCAGGGCGTTCTGCGCGATGTGGATAAATTGACCGCCGACAGCGAGGAGCTGACCCGCAAGATCGAACTGGCCCGCGCCCTGCCGGCTGAAATCCTCAAGACTGCCACAATCCCGGTCGAAGGCTTGACAGTTGAGAACGGTGTGCCATTGATCAATGGATTGCCGATCACCAACCTGTCCGAGGGCGAGCAATTGGATCTCTGCGTAGACGTGACCCTGTCCAAGCCCGGAGCGCTCCAAATCATCCTGATCGATGGCGCGGAAAAGCTGTCTGACGCGAACCGTGAACGCCTGTACGCCAAGTGCAAAGCCAAGGGGTTGCAGTTTGTGGCAACCCGCACGACCAATCATGACGAATTGCAGGTTACGCAGCTATGAATCTGAACGAAGGAAACTACTTCTCCACAGAAGCAAACCGCGACTACATGAGTGCGTCACAGCTGAAATCCTTCCTCACCTGCCCCGCCCAAACCATCGCCGAGCTGAATGGCTTGTATCAGCACGAAGAGACAACGGCCCTGCTGGTCGGCTCGTACGTGGACGCGCATTTCAGCGGAACACTGGATCAGTTCCGGGCGGCTCATCCCGAAATCTACAACAGCCGGACGGGGGAACTCAAAGCGGACTACCGGCAGGCGGAGGAGGTCATCCAGTACCTATCCAATGACCGGCTGCTGATGGCTATGCTCTCGGGCGAATCGCAGCGGATCGTGACCGGGGAAATCGCGGGCGTTCCGTTTCGGGGAAAACTGGACGGATTGCTCTCGGCGGAACAGTGTCAGGCAATCGCGGAGGAATGGCCCGAGATGGCGGCGGACCTGATGATGGCGGACGGGGCGATTGTGGACCTGAAGTGCATCAAAGACCTTGAGCCGGTCTGGGTCAGCGGGCGCGGGAAGGTGAGTGTGTCGGACGCTTGGCGCTGGGATCTTCAGCTCGGGATCTATCAGCAGTTGGCTGGCGGGAATCTGCCATGCTTCATCGTCGCGGTGACGAAAGAAAAGACCCCGGACAAGTGTCTAATACGAATCCCGCACTACATGATGTCGGCAGCGGTCGAATCAGTACAGGAACTTATCCCGCGCTTCCAGGCCATGAAGGAGGGCCGAGAGGAAGCACCGAGGTGCGGGAAATGTGACTATTGTCGGAAAACGAAAGTGATAGTTGGCGCGGTGGATGCGGATGAGTTGGAAGGGGTTGTGATGTGAGTTTAACGATTCAAATAGACACCCGTGAGCAAAAGTACGAGCACATCACCAAGGCGTTTGACCGGAAGCAGATCAAGTGGTTCCGCTCAAAACTGCCGGTAGGCGATTACATGGAGCTGGATAATGCCCGGCTGATTATCGACAGGAAGAGACGATTGGAGGAATTGTGCGGGAATATCTTTCAAGATCACGCCAGATTCAAGCGAGAGATCGAACTGGCTGCAGAGCTTGGCATTACGCTCATTATCCTGGTTGAGCATGGTCCGCTCATTAAGAGCATTGCCGATGTGATGATGTGGAAAAACCCGAACATCGAGCGAGGCAGCACGGTGACAGGCGAAAAGCTAAGCAGAGCAATGACAACGATCCAAGGCAAATACGGAGTTGAGTTTAGATTCTGCGACAAGAGCCAGACGGCTAATCGGATACTGGAAATCTTCAACGAGTTCAGGCCGGGTGCCTACTCAGGGACCTATCAAATAAATATTGGAAAGAGGTAATAATCATGGGATTTATCAAAGTTGACCATAACCAGGCGCAGCAGGGCCGCTTCCTCCCGCCCGAGGGAATCTATGAATGCGTGATCAAGTCGGCGGTGCTCAACATCACAAACGGCGGAACGGAATATCTCAGGATCAGGCTGACGATCCGCGGCGACGTGCCGCAAGACTTTCCCGGCGAGACCATCGAATGGCCCGTGTGGAGAAAAAAAGAGCCGACGCAGAATGACCCGGACGGATTCCCCCTGGGCACGATTCAGCACATAAGCCGTGTGGTGAAATTCGAGAACGGACAGAGTTTTGATACGTTTGATGATTGGACAAAGGCAATCACCGGCAAGCCAATCCGCGTGCAGATCAGGCACGAGGAATACAAGGGCACTACGAACGCCCGCGTAGCTTATGTATATGAAACCGAATACCCCGCCATCGCGCTGAAAGAGCAGGGGTTTGTGCCGGTCGACCCGGATGAGGATCTGCCGTTCTAATTTCACTAAAACAGAAGGAGACCGCCATGTTTGAAAACATCCCAAATGAACTGCGCAAACTGAATCAGTGGGTATGCTGGCAGTCCGTTCCTGATGAGGCGAGACCGGGCAAGATCAAAAAAATCCCGATCAACGCGCTGACGGGCGGCAAAGCGCAGAGCAACAATCCGGAGACCTGGTGCAGCTTCGAGGCGGCCGTTGCTGCATCGGGCCGGTTCAGCGGCATCGGCTTCATGTTTGCAAATAACGTGTTCGGTGTCGATCTGGACGGATGCGATGCGGCAATAGCGGATTACCGCAACGGCATTGATGACAATATCGTGAGCGAGTTTATCCACACGTTGAAGAGTTACACCGAATACAGCGTATCGGGCAAGGGCATCCACATCCTGTGCAAGGGTGCCCTGCCCCCGGGCGGACGGCGCAAGGGCAACGTGGAGATGTATGACGCGCAGCGGTTCTTCATCATGACGGGGCACGCCTGCTCGCCTTACAAAACGGTCCGGGACTGCACGGACGCCGTCAAGCCGCTTCACGAGCGCTACATCGGCGGCGGGCAGGTGCCGACCACCGGCATCAAACCGGTCCTTCCGCTGAACCTCTCTGACGCCGAGATCATCAAAATGGCCGAAGGAAGCAAGCAGGGCCGGATGTTTTGTGACCTGTGGGCGGGCAACTATGCCCCCTACCACACCAGCCAGTCTGAGGCCGACCTGGCGCTGTGCAATATCCTGGCGTTCTGGACCGGGCGGGACACCCAGGTAATGGACCGGCTTTTCCGGCAGAGCGGCCTGATGCGGCCAAAGTGGGACCGGAAGCAATCAGGAAGCACCTATGGCCAATTGACCCTCGCCAAAGCGGCGCGGGACTGCGCTCAGGTATACACACCGAAAGCCGAGTATCAAATCCACATAGGTACAGCCGCGCCGGATCAGGCCGTCAAACCCGATCAGGTCAAGCGATACACCTTTGACGACACCGGAAACGCGCGGCGCTTCATCGACCGCTTTGGAGAGAGCGTGCGCTACAACTACACGAGCAAGAAATGGATGTATTACGATGGCAGGCGATGGGCTGTGGATGACGGGGGCCACGCCAAGCGGATGGCAGACGAAGTCATCGAGGAGGCGCGGGTCGGGCTGGATGCCTACCTGGACGCGCTGGCCATGGACGAGGACGCGGACGAGGTCCGAAAAGCTTACCTCAAGCACCTCAAGTCGATGCGCTCCAGCCGGAGCAAGGTGGCCATGCTCACGGAGGCCCAGCACACCGTGGAGGTGCACAACGCCGACTTTGACAACAACCCCTACCTCATTTCCACACTGAACGGCACCATCAACCTGGTGACGGGCGAGCTGCTCCCGCACGATAGGGACGACATGATCAGCAAGCTGGCGGCCAGTGAATACACGGACAAGTGCGACACCCCACGGTGGACAAACTTCCTGCATGAAATATTCGACGGCGACCGGGACCTGATCCGCTTCGTTCAGAAAGCGGTGGGCTACTCCATGACAGGATCGACCGAGGAACATTGCGCGTTTTTCTGCTACGGCACGGGCCGAAACGGAAAGAGCACGTTTGTGGACATCATCACCGACATCATGGGCGATTATGCCGTCAACATCCAGCCCGAGACGATCATGGTAAGACAGGCTCAATCCGGGCCGACAAGCGACATCGCGAGGCTCAAGGGCGCGCGTTTCGTGACCACAGTGGAGCCAAATGAGGGCGCCCGACTGAACGAAGGGCTGCTCAAACAGTTGACGGGCGGCGACAAGGTGACTGCATCGAAAAAGTATGAGGACGAGTTCGAGTTCAAACCGGAGTTCAAGCTGTGGATGGCGACCAACCACAAACCCACCATCCGGGGCACGGACCTGGGCATCTGGAGCCGCATCCGGCTCATCCCGTTCAAGGTGCAGATACCCGATGAGCGTATTGACCGTCAACTCAAATTCAAACTGCGCGAGGAAATGCCGGGCATCTTCGCCTGGGCCGTGGCCGGCTGCCTGCTGTGGCGGAGAGAGGGCCTCAAACAGCCCCAATCCGTGCTGGACGCCAATCAAGAATATCGGGGCGAGATGGACGTGCTGTCAGCCTTCATCGACGCCTGCTGTGTGGAGGGCGGTGAGGTAGATGCCGGCGACCTGTTCCGGGCTTATATCGACTGGGCAAAAGAAAGCAACGAGTACGAGATGTCTTCCACACGGTTTGGGCGGGAGATGGGAAAGAAGTTTGAGAAGCGAAAGTCGATGAATGCCAGATACTATGTTGGCATCAAACTGGCTGAAACGGCGAAACCAAGCAATGGTTTTCGGGTGATGTACTAAATGTTACCAAATAACACATCAATAGGGGCAAGTAGGGCAGGTTTACCCTTAGAAAAAAAGAGGTCTCAAAAAATGAAATATATATATAGGGGGTTTCCAGGAAAACGGGCAAAACCTGCCCTAACCTGCCCTGAGCCGAACCGAACGCCCCCTGTGGAAATCAGAACAGCAAGCAGGCGCGGGAGCAGGTCATGTCCCGCATAGGTGACATAATACGGGACACGATACTAAACTACTTGGAGGAGAAAAAATGAGTAACCATTGCGTGGATAAAGCGGGACACATGATGGCGACCTTCGCCGGCAACCTTAACCGCCTGATGGATGAACAGGGGCTGTCCGCGTGGCGGCTGTCAGTGCTGGCGGGTGTGAGCGAGAGCAGCATTGGCTATTGGAGGCGCGGGCAAACACTGCCGAACAACGTGAACCTGGAGCGCCTGGCTAAAGCGCTGGGTGTGGGACTGTGGGAATTGATGGAGGAGGAGAAAAAATGACAATCCGCATCGTGCCATACAAAGAGGCGAGGCTTGAACATTTCAAATCGGTGAGAGAGAAACGAAAGAAAACGCTGCATTGGTGGAAGTATCAGAAGCCATACGAACAGTATGACATGCAAACGATATGGGAAATGTGTGCCGATTTGGGGAATGAAATCGGTTACTTGGATGATGTGATTGAAATGCTTGAAAAGAAGGAGGTAGAATAATGTCAAATAAAATTAACTACCAATGCAGTAATTGCGGTAGACGCGAACAGACCAACTGCGCGATAGGCGTTGCAGAAGGTATGTTTTACCTCGGTTATCGTGCGCACGGCGATGTACTGTATTGCCCTGACTGCATTAAAACATGGAAAGATCGCAACGGCATGGAATATGACGAGCAATACAAAGACCCGCCGCACCTGTTTGCTGTGTGGTGGAACCGGCAGGTGCAGATGCAGATAACGGACAAGAGCAAAATCAGGACATATAGACGTAATTGTGTTGGCGATTTTGTGGAGGTGGAAGGATGACACGGGAAGAAGCGAGGGTACTGCTTAAAAACCTTAACAATCAGTTGACATCAGCATTTTACGATGGTGATTTCTGGGTGGAAGAAGGAACATTCGAAGCGTTTGAGGTTGCAGATGCCGCCCTGCGAGGCCCCCGGCCAGACCCCGACACAGGGCTGGTGCCGTGCGGATGCGGGACTCCCATGTTACTGATGGGTGATGATGAGACCCAGTATTGGGTGGAGTGTGGTGACAGTGTGCACTGCCCTCACTTCATCGGTCAGGCTTATGACGGTGCGGGGATATACCAGACTCCGGAAGAAGCCATCAAAGCCGCAAGGGTGGCAATGGGTTGGAAAGGCGGCGCGGAATGACACTTGACGAGTTTGTTAAAACAGCGAACCTGCGCGGATTGGCAAGCAAGGAAATCGCGCGGGAGTATGGCAAAGGCCGCGCTGAGTTCACCGAAGACGACCTCGAAGCGGTTTATCGGTATCAAAACGGCGTGTATGCCGGGGAGCAAAGCGACCGGGTCAGGGTGTATCAGGGGGTTAGATGCACGGTGCGGAAGAATTAGGGAGGTTATGATGGCTAAGTATGAATACCCGGTGCTCTTAAGTATTGACAAGAACCCACCCGAAGGCGATTTGCATTTGATGCCGTGCCCGTTCTGTGGCAAGAAAGACCCTGTTTATTGGGAATATGAAACAGCGGTCGGGCCGAGATGGAAAATATTTTGTCTTGGAGAGGAATGTGGCGGTTGCGTTGACCCAGGCTATGCGCATCAAAGACACCACGTCTCAGAAAAGTGGAATAGGAGGGCAAGCGAATGACACGGGAAGAAGCGGCAGAGGTCCTTGAATTGTTATACGGTGATTGTGACCCCATAGAAGAAAATACTTGGCTAGCGTTGCGAATGGGTGTCGCTGCCCTGCGAGGCCCACAGCCCGACCCCGACACAGGCTTGATGCCGTGCGGGTGCGGGGGGGAGGCGATGTACATGGTGTGGCCAGACGAAGATTTCCCGAACGGAACACGGCGTTATGTGGTCTGCGGTCAATGTATGACTGAAACAAGCGGGTTCAACGAAACGAATGAGAATGCCGCAAACCGATGGAACCGCGCAATGGGATGGAGGGCAAGCGAATGACAAGGGAACAGGCGATAGAGGTTCTGATTGACCGATACAATAGTAGCGTGATACGAAGCAGAACGAATGATGATGAATGGCGATTGGCAACGGACACAGTCATCGTCGCCCTGCGCGAGAAGGCCGAGCGGGAGCGGGGGTGGGGTTGTGCCTACTGCGTGATTGGGCGCAGAAGCCCGGATGCGCGGTACTGCTCCAACTGCGGGCGTAAACTTACTCCCTCGCTTCCTGAACAGGCAAACGAGAGCGAGGAAGAAAACCATGGCTGATTCTCACCAGTATGTGGACAATAATTCCACTAATTGGCGCAAATCTGTAAAGCAAAACGCCGGAAATCTGTACAGTGAAACCGCCGAAACTTGCACCCTGCGCGGCCCCCAGCCCGACCCCAAGACAGGGCTGGTGCCGTGCGGTTGCGGGGGGAAGGCTGGATTCCACTACTCCGTGATAGTAGATAACGACTGCTATGTTGAGTGTGGAATTTGCGGGGGACATACCATGGTTGCACTAAGCGAGGACAAGGCAAGAGACGCATGGAACACAGCCATGGGCTACACCGCCCCGTCCCGGCAGGGCGCAATAGGGCCGGATGCAAGCGAAATGGACTCGAACGGGGATGAAGGAGCGAAGGAATGAGCAGTTGGTTAGCGGGAATCGTTGGCATGTGCGTCGGCTCGGCGCTTGGAATCCTGATGATTAGCATTGTGTCAGTAACGCGTCAGACGGAGCGGGAAAACGACATATACCGCGAGGGCTTTGCCAAGGGGCACAGAATCGGCCTGCGTAAGGGCAAGGTGCTGAAAATTGACGCGGCGCTGTACGAGGAACTTAAAGCCAGAGCAAGCGAGCGCGTGGACATACCACCGGGAAATGACAGTGTGAGAGCATCCACCGGCTTTCAGCGGGACGGTGGGGACAAAACTGAACGCCGGTGCATGGCGAACCAGTGCGTGATTTGCGGCGCTGAGATGCCCGAAGGCGACCAGGTGTGCGGATATTGCAGGAGGCAGCATGGATATTGATGGCATCAAGGTCATGGTCACGGGTGACCCCTACCCCGGCGAAATCGAGGGCTATGTGCGGCGCGGATTGCGCGAACACGGCAAGCGACTGACGGCGATGGAAATCACGCTGGACGGCGCGGATTGCGACATCCACTATATCCTCAAGCGGCCGTTTGAACGCATCAGGCGCATCACCGGATATTTGGTGGGCTCCACAGACCGCTGGAACAACGCAAAGCAGCATGAACTGGCAGACAGGGTGAAACACACAACAGAGAGGTGAACATATGACAGCAAAGGAGTATCTGGAACGAATCAGAGAAATTGACAGGGAAATTGATTTACTGATTGCCGAGCGGAACAGAACCCTTGATATTGTCCTCCAAATTACTGTTGATCCGTCTGATGTGCGGGTGCAATCCGCTTCTATCTCCAGCCGTGTGGAAAACGCAGCGATACGCATGATTGACTTATCCGAGAAGATTGACAAAAAGATAGACGAATACATCGATATGAAGGCTGAGGCGGGAAGGCTGATAGACAGGCTTGATGATTCAAGATACAGGGCAGTGCTGAAGTATCGGTATATTGACGGGATGAAATGGCGGGATATATCAAAAAAAATGATATACGATATTCGCACAGTTCATAGGGTTGGTTCTGAAGCAATAAGTAAGCTTGATGAAATCGTGTCATACAATGTCATACCAAAACATGATATACTGTAAATAGGAAATTATAACCAAAGAGGGATTATCCCTCTTTTTTTATGCCTTCCAATTTGTTTTGAGGGTGAATTATGGACAGGTCGGAATTTATCGAAACAGCCACAAGGAAAGCGTACTGCAAAGCAGAAACCGCATTACTTTACGTTGAAATGTACCCAAAAGATGAATATAACCGCTTCGATCTGATCGAAGCATACCGGCTTGAGTCAAAGCCCACAAAATACCGGGATGGAGACTGGGAACCATTAGGAAACGGCAACTACAAGCGAAAGAAACACATCTACGGTCAGTAATCGCAAAACACCGTCCTTCTGGGGCGGTTTTTTATGTAGTTTTTGAGAGAGCGCTATGAGCTTTTTTATGTGCGCGGGAGCAGACCTTTTCAGAGTGGCGGGGCTGTCTGCACGGATACAAAGGGGGGCGGGGGGAGGAGCAATGATTATAGCAATCTGTGTGGCTGTCATCTCTTTGATAGCTGGCGGGTACGGGTTGGGGCTGGTCTGCTACGAGCGAGGCTATGTCCACGGTTACGATGATGCTGAAAACGGCGGTGATATAGTCCTGACCCTTGAGGACGATGGCTGATGGGGCGATATGAGGACATCCTGTGGTACTCGTTCGGAGCGGATGTGCCTGAGGTGACTGTTTACCCGCTGGCTGATGTTCACCTGGGCGCTGAGGGTGCTGAGGTTCAGGCGTTCTACGCGCTGGTAAACCAGATTGCAAAAGAGCCGAACAGTTACGTCACACTCCAGGGCGACCTGATAGACAACGGCACGCGCAATTCGGTTACGAACATATTCAGGGCGACCATGCCGCCGTCACAGCAGAAACGCGAGATGGCAAAGGCGCTCGAACCGATACGGGACAAAATCCTGTGCATGCTGCCGGGAAATCACGAACGTAGAAGCGGTAAAGACGCAGACGATGATCCGATGTACGACATTGCGGCTAAGTTGGACTTGGAGGACAAGTATAGGGAGGACATCGCCTTCATCCGCATCGGGCTGGGGAAGAAACGAGGGCATAGTGGGGACGGCAAGCCGTACTCGTACTTGCTTGCCTGTATGCATGGCGCGGGTGGCGGCGCATTGCCCGGGGCTGGTGTAAACCGCGCGGACAGGTTCATGAACAGCATGGACGGCGTGGATGTGTTCATTCACGGGCACACACATCGCCCTTACTGTCTGCGCGGGTCAAAACTGGTGGTCGATGTGCAGAACAAGCGGGTGACACGCAGACCAACGCTGACGATGTGCGCTGGAGCATGGCTGGATTATGTGGGTTACCCAGTTGACAAAATGCTCACCCCGCCCGCAGAGGCAGGTGCTAACAAGCTGCTTCTGTGCGGCACACGGTACAGGTTCGAGGCGGTGGTTTGAGTGGCACAAACGTTCGCCAAACCATTCTATGACTCAGCGCTCTGGCAGCGTACACGCAGAGAGATACTCCGCAGGGATAACTACTCATGCGCTGACTGTGGCGGCCGGGCTGACATGGTTCATCATCTGGTCGAGATAACACAGCGTAACATCACAGACTATAACGTAACTATTGGGCCGGACAATCTCATTAGCCTCTGCCACGATTGCCACATCAAGCGGCACCGTTCGCAGGGGGACGTGGCGGACGGGTACGTGTTTGGCGAAGATGGGCAGGTAGTGATGGGATAGGGCAATCCCCCCGTAGATGTTACACAAATGTTAAGGCAACGCCGCC